>Ga0256828_1000152_pt1 | contig 46663 bp, 45 predicted proteins | sample CV88metaG_FD_185993 | JGI IMG/M metagenome (GOLD analysis project Ga0256828, IMG submission 185993) | Hydrothermal vent microbial communities from East Pacific Rise, Pacific Ocean - CV88 | ecosystem: Environmental > Aquatic > Marine > Hydrothermal vents | place: Pacific Ocean: East Pacific Rise...
GTATGTAGATAGCTCAAAACTTGTAAAACTAGAGAGTAAAGATAAGATGGAGAGTATGTTGATAGAGCATACTAAAGTAGGAGATTTGATACTCTTTGCCAACGACGCCCCTAGTTTTGTGTAACTATCAAGGCATTTTAGCATTTGATATATTTCTATAATAAATAGCTATTTTTTTAGGCTAAGAGTTAAAAAAATATTTTAACTTTTAGCTTTTTTTTCTCTCTCTTTATGCTTTTTTAATATCTTCTTTTTTTTGTTAATCTCTCAGCTAATATAGTATATACTTAATCACAAAGTAGAGATTTTTTAAGAGGTTTGATGAAAAAGATTTTATTGATATGTTTTGTTGTTGTTGGTTTGATTGGTAGTGAGATACATTTGAGTAAGAAAGATGCTCAATATATCGCTAAGAAGGTGTGGCAAAATGAGGGTGCTGGACTTGATAAGTATCTGATATGGTGGAATGATGGAGAGGATTTTGCCTCTTTGGGGATAGGGCATTTTATATGGTTTCCTCCACATCATACTGAGAGGTTTCGTGAAGTTTTCCCTATGGTTTTAGAGTATATACAAAGCAGGGGTGTAAAGCTTCCTATGGGATTGACTCCTGATAGTGACTTTCCATGGAGTAGTAAAAAGGCATTTTTTTGGGCAAAAAAGAGTAACTCTAAAACATATCGAACACTATTTAAGTTTTTAAAAGATACTCAGATATATCAAGCTGAGTTTATGGCAAACAGGTTAAAAGATGCCATACCACAAATTTTATCTACGATAGATGATAAGAGTAGGGCTAGAGAGATTAAAAGAAGGTTTGATTATATACTATTTAAAGATAATAAGATAGATAAGAGGGGGCTTTATATCCTTATCGACTATCTAAACTTTAAAGGTGAAGGTACTCTAAAGAGTGAGAGGTATAACAATCAAGGTTGGGGACTTCTTCAAGTTTTGGAGCATCTTGATATGAGTGATAGAGACAAATATAGAGCTTTTGCCAACTCTGCTAAGGCTATGTTGGAGAGACGCATCAAAAATTCACCAAAACAAAGAGGTGAAAAGAGATGGCGACGGGGTTGGTTTAAGAGATTAGATACCTATTATAAATAAGAGAGATGATGAGAAATATTTTATTTTTACTTCTATTAACACTCTCTTTTCTTGAAGCTACACAAAAGTTAGATATGGCTGATGTAGTTTTAGAGATAAAAGGGGTTAATTACTTTGAAAAGGCAGATGTAGAAGATGCTTTAGGGGCTAAGAGTGGTGGTATATTGCCTTGGGGTGATAAGAATGTGACTATAACAACAGCTCTAATCCCTACGATACCTGAGACACTTAGAGCTTTTTTTGACTCAGAGGGGTTTTATGATGCCTCTTTTAGAATTAAGGAGTCTAAGGGGGTAGTTGTTGTAACTATTGATGAGAATACTCCTGTGAAAATAGCCGATATAAACATCTCTAGTGATTATGATATAACTGAGTTGATTAGCTTTCATAAAGGAGAGGTTTTTAGAGCCAAGAAGTTTATAGATATAAAAAGCTCTATTATCAAATCTCTCTTAGATGATGGATATTGTAGTTATGATTTGGATACTAAGGCTTATGTTGATTTGAAAAAACATATAGTTAATTTGAGGTACTCATTAGAAAAGGGTGATATTTGTACTTTTGGTGATTTGAGTATTAGAGGGTTAAAGAGTATTGATAAAGATATAGTAGAGTCAAAAGTTATGGCTAAGAAGGGTAGAGTATTTAGTTCTAAAGATATAGAAGAGACTATCAATAAACTATATGGGTTAAACTCTTTTGACTCGGTGATTGTAAATGTAGATAGAAAAATCTACAATGTAATACCTGTGGATATAACTCTAAAAGAGATTTCAAAACCTTATCATGTGGAGTATGGAGCAGGGTATGATACCTATGTAGGAGCTAGAGTACATGCTAAGTTTATAAAGTATAACTTTTTGGGTAATGCTCAAAAATTTTCTCTAGATACGGCATACTCTAAGTTGGAGCAGAAGTTTATATTGGAGTATTTTAAACCTGTATGGCTAAACTACTATGGGTATAGTTTGGACTTGGATATCAAAGGTGGATACTCAAATCTTGAGTATGATGGTTTTAAGGAGAAGAAAAGTTTTATAAATGCTTATGCTCACTATCTTGATGATATCTGGAGTGTAAGAGTTGGGGCGGCTATCGAGTATATAGATATTACACGAGTAGATGGGGATACGCAACTACCTCCACAAGGCTATGGAAACTTTGTACTCTCTTATCCTTATCTTGATATAGTTTATGATGCTAGAGATGATAAATTGAATCCAAAATATGGATACTATCTATCATTATATAGTGAGATGGGGTTGCCTTTGGGAGTTGAGTCTAGTCTATATCTAAAGTGGCTTTTTGAGGCTAGAGAGATTTATACTATCTCTAACTTAACTCTAGCAGTAGTTGGAAAAGTTGGTGCTATCTCCATAGATGGTGAATCTATTGGTGGTATTCCTGAGTCTAAAAAGTTTTTTGGAGGAGGCTCTTACTCTAACCGTGCTTATGGGTATAATGAACTTGGAGTGATAACATCACCAACTACGGATTTGATAAATGGAGCTTTAAGTATGGCAAACTTATCATTTGAGATGGACTACCCTATATTGGATAAGTTATCTTTAGCTGTTTTTAGTGATAATACTATGTTGAGTATGGATAGTTATGATTTTTCAGGAGAGATTATCTCTTCAGTAGGTTTGGGGATAAGGTATCTTACTCCAATAGGCCCATTTAAGTTAGATGTTGGTTTCAACACTCAAGATAGTTCACAATATGCCATAGGGTTTCAGATAGGACAGTCGTTTTGAAGATTATAAATCGTATTTTTTACAGTATAGGTTTTTTATTGGTTTTTTTATTGGTAGGCATTATCGTTGCCTTAAACTCATCACTTCTTATAAAAAAAGTTGCCTCTAAGTATGCTGGTGGTTATGGTGTTGAGTATAGTAGTATAGATGGTAATATACTCAATGGTGTGACTATATCAGGGCTACACTATAAGGGTTATAATATCGCATCAAAGATTACTTTTAGATGGAACCCTGTTTTACTACTTAACTCTACTTTGATGATAGATAAGTTACACTTTGTTGAGGTAGATGTAACATCTATTGAAAAGATGCTATCTGCTTTGCCAAAAAGTGATAGTAATGATACATCAAGTAGCCCTCTACCTAAGATATCTATTAGATGTAGAGATTTTCATCTTGATACTTTAAGTTTTAACGAGAGTAATATCTCATTTACTAAAGTTTTACTTGATGCTAAAGGGGTTGATTATACTTTAGGATTAGATGGGGTTGATTTGAGTAGTTTTGCTCTAGACATAGACTCAAATATCTCAAAGTTGAGCCTAGAGGCATCTTTGGAAGATAGAGAGTTACACCTAAAAAACATAGATATATCAAGAGTAGATATAGATACTCTCTTGGCTATGAGTAGAGGTGGGGATAAGAGTAAGCAAGATGAAGATTTAAAGGGTGATATAGATGATAATCAAACTAAAAAAGATAATTTGTGGATACCTAAAGTTGCCTTGATTGATACTTTTCATATAGATACTCTACAAGCTACTATCAAACCTTTACATCTATATAATTTTGATTTAAATCTATCTAAGTTGGATATAGATATATCTGACAAGTTGGTTAAAAAGGGTAATGTCTCTTTGAATGTTGTGACAAATCTATCAAAGGTAAATCACAGAGGAAAGATTTTGGACAATGAGTATAAGGGGGAGGTAAATCTTCTACCAAATGGACATCTTTTTGATTTATATAAACTACCTCTTAGAAAAGAGGCATTTGGCAATATCTTGATAGATTTTGATTTGACACAAAATATAGCAAAAGCTACTATAACCTCTAGTGCTAAAGAGATATTGATGTTAAAAGATAAGAGTGCTACTAAAGAGTTTAATGTAGATATCGATACTCTTAAGAGTGATATATCATATAGATTTGTAAATGGTTATCTTAAAGCTAAGACAGATATAACCATATCAACACCTTATGCTAAGGGTATATCTATACATAATGATTTTGATATGAATAAGAGTATCTCGTATAGTGGAGATATAGCCGTAAAACAGATTTTAAAGCTAGATAGAAATATAACTAGATTGATAGATAATCTCCATATAAATTATAGTGGGGGAGTAGATAGGGCTAGTGTTGATTTGAACTCATCTAAGATTATGGCACATATTGTATCTGATGATATGAGGCATTTTGATGTTAAGTTAGATAGTAGAGATATAGAGTTGTCATCACTAGCTGATTTACCAAAAGCTCTAAAGGGTGCTAAAGCTAAGGTATCTTTAGAAGTTCCTATCGATGTAAAAGATATGAAAAGGATAGATGCCAAAGCTAAGATTATCTCAAATATGGTTGATATAGATAGTGATATAGAGTACTCTAAGAGTATAAAAGTCTCTTCAAAGCTAAACTTATCAAGAGACTCTTTACTGTATGGTTTTGATAAAAACTTGAAGCTTAACTCACTATTTCCTATGAGTGTAGATGCGAAAGTTGTCAATGATAAAAAAAGTATAAGATTAAACTCAAGTAGATTAAAAGGGGATATGACTCTAAATGGTTCTGTTTTAGATGGATATATCAAGTTAGCTACACTAAAGTCAAAAGTTAATGGAGATTTAGATGGTGTAGTAAGAGTAGAGACAAAAGTATCATCTATAAAAACGCTTTTATCAACTATTCAAGAGATATATAAGTTAAATAGTATTCCAAAGATTGATGGTGATTTAAACTCTAAAGTAGAGCTAGATAAGAGTAAAAATATCTCACTAGAGTTGTCATCTTCGGCTATTACAATTAGAGATAAAAAGAGGAGTACAAGAGTAGATGATATAGCGATAAAGTTATCAAAAAAAGGTAATGATATATATCTTAATTCATATAGAGCCACTTATGATAAGTTCAAGATTTTTGCTACAAAAAGCTCATTGATACAGTTAGATAAATCAAATATAAAAGTAGCACCATTTTGGGTAAATGATAAGTTAAAAGTGAGTGGTGTGTATGATATGTTACACTCTAAAGGGGATATAAATGCTATCGCCAAGATGTTACACATATCTCATGAGTTGATAGATTTAGATAGTGATTTGGATATAACAACATCTATCGATGGAGATAGTATCAATGTAGATGGAGAGGTTATCTTAGAGGGTGGGCAGATACACTATGATTTAAATAAAAAAACATTTGCTAGTGATGATGATATAATCATCGTTCAAAATATGAAAAAGAAGAAGAACAGTTCAAATGATAATCTAAATATGAATATTCAAATATCATCAAAAAAACCTCTACTTTTAAAACAAAAAGGGGTTAATATCAAAGCTAATGTTGATTTGATGGTAAATAAACAGAGTGGCTCATCACCTCTTTTAGTAGGTGCTATCGAGTTACAAAAGGGTGGAAGTTATATATTTGAAGATAAAAAATTTGTGTTTGATAAGAGTTACATATACTTTACAGGAGAGGCAAATAAACCATATTTGGATATAACACTAAAGTATAAGTCTGTAAACTATCTTATCAAGATAATGGTAGCAGGTACTCCTGATATACCTGTGATTAGCTTCTCTTCGCAACCACCTCTTAGTAAAGAGCAGATACTCTCTGTTATACTATTTGATTCAGCTGATGGAGCAGGTAATAATAGTGGTGAAGATATGATGAGAATGATGGGGGGAGCTATGGCAAAGTCGGCACTATCTAGTGTAGGTATCAAGTTAGACCACTTAGTTATCGGGGAGGGTAATAGTATAGAAGTTGGTAAAAAGATAGGTGAGAAGACAACAGTAATCTATATCAATGGAGAAGTTCCAACTATCAAAGTTAAGTATGAACACACCCCACACTTAGAGAGTGTAATAGGTGCGAATGAGAAGTCACAATCTTATGATATCGTCTATAAGAAGGACTATAAGAGAGCTAGTGATATTATTCTACTAAAGTAGATTTGTAGCTTTTTCTTATCTGGTGTATATCTTTATACTCTTTATAACTTATAGGAGAGAGTGGTTTTATCCTCTCTTTACCTTGATGTTTTTTGTATTTTGTTTTTCTATTGTAAGTGTGCTGTTTTTGTATTCTCTCTTTTTGTGTTACTACATCTTTTTGTTTCTGTTTTCTCGATGGGTCTTTTTCTACAAATACACTCTTTAGTGTCCATGGGTCAAGCTCTGTATAGTACATTAGTGCTGAGTATGTTGATGGTGTAGGGATAAACACCTGTACCTGTTCAGGATTGAGCTGTAACTCTTGATTTACAAACTCTTTTAAGTTTTTCATATCATCAAACTCACACCCAGGGTGAGCAGCTATCAGGTAGTATGTAAGAAACTGTTTCTTTCCACTCTCTTTATTGTAGTTGTCAAAATCTTTTTTAAATCTAAGTAGAGTATTTTTATCAGGCTTGTTCATAAGTTTTAGCACTTTATCATCTATATGCTCTGGAGCTACTTTCATCTGTCCTGATATGTGATAATCTACAAGAGTCTTTAGATACTCATTACCATATCTTTTATCCTCTTGAATTAAGTCATACCTGATACCACTATTGACAAATGCTTTTTTGACATGAGGTAGTTTTCTGATTTTAGATAGTAGTTCTAGTTGTGGCTTATGGTTTGGCTTGAGCAGTGGACACACTCGGCTACTCGTACATGGCATATCTTGACATACACCTTTTGTTAGCTTTTTATTACACTCAAATCCATACATATTGGCAGTAGCACCACCTACATCATTGATGATACCTTTAAAATCTTTATGTTTCTTAAACGCATCAATCTCTCCAACTATTGATTTTTGGCTACGGCTTCTTATCTCTCTTCCTTGATGAACAGTAATCGCACAGAAGTTACACTCTCCATAACAGCCGTGATGAGTTGTAACAGAAAATTGAACCGTCTTTAACCCTCTAACCTCTCCTTGTGATTTGTAGTATGGGTGAACATCTCTCTCATAATCTAACTCATAAACATGGTCAAGCTCATTTTGAGTGAGTGATGGTTGAGGTGGATTTTGGATTAGATATCGGTTGTTGTGTTGTTGATAGAGTCCTTTTGATACATGTGGTTCATTGTTGGCATAAAAGAGATGAAACATCTGTATAAATGCTTTTTTATCTTTACTACACGCTTCATAACTTGGTAGTTTGATATATCCATCTTTTGGCTCTTTTGCTATGTAGCATATACCTTTTATATCATCTATTGGTTGATTTTGACTTAGAGCATCAGTCACCTCTATGATAGATTTTTCAGCCATACCATAAACGATAATATCAGCTTTAGCATCAAATATAAGACTACGGCGAACTTTGTTACTCCAAAAATCATAGTGAGCCACTCTTCTTAGACTAGCTTCGACACCTCCTAGCACTAAAGGTACGGTATCTTTAAAGTGTTGTCTAATGAGGTTAGCATACTTTATAACGGCTCTATCTGGACGGCGATTGTTGATAGCCCCAGGGGTAAAGTCATCACTTTTACGGAACTTTTTAGTAGCTGTATAGTTAGCAACCATACTATCGACTAAACCACCACTAATCCCCCAATATAGTTTTGGCTCTCCTAGACGGGTTATATCTTTTGCTGAATCTATATCTGGTTGAGCGATAACGCCTACTCTATATCCAGCATCAACAAGTATTTTACCTACTATTGCGATACCGTTATATGGAGTATCCACATAGGTATCTCCACTTACAAGTATAACATCTAAGCTATCCCAACCAAGCTGTTTTAACTCTTTTTTAGTAGTAGGTAAAAACATACTATATCCTTTAGTGATTTTCTATTATCTCCATATAGTGAGGAGGTATTTTGGATATTTTACCATTATTTATATATACAAGTAGCACTTTGGTTCTAAAAATCACCTTTTCTTCTTTAAAAACCTCTTGAAGTAGGCTCAATGAGCTTCTTTTACTCTCTATAAGAGTAGTTTTAACCTCCAATATATCTCCTAAAGTGGCACTTTGTAAAAAATCCAACTCCATTTTTCTAACGACAAAACCATCACTCATACTACCTGAGTTTAACCCTTTATCAAAAAAAATCTCACTTCTTGCTCTTTCACAAAATTTAAGATAGTTTGCGTGATAGACTATCCCACCTATATCAGTATCCTCATAATATACTCGTATCTTCATAAATTAACCTCCTTTTTTTATATCGTTTATTATATCTGATAGACTCTTATATTTGTGAAACAAATAGGTAACAAAAAATATGTAGTATAATATGAATATTATATTAATGTAAGGAATTTGATTGAGAAGGTATTTTATTTTATCTATTTTTCTATTGCCATTTATTCTGTTTGGAGATGATAATTTGGATATATCCAAAGATATTGCTAAATTGATTGATGAGATACACCACTCTTCAGGAGATGCTAGAAGAGAGAAGATAAATAGCTTAAAGATAAAGATAAGAAAACTAAATATCAAAACAAGAGATAAAGAGATACTCAAGATAAAGAGAGTTTTAAGTAAGCATCATCTAAAGAGTGGACACATACAGCATAATCATAAAGAGGGTAGAGTACATAGAAATCAAAAACATAATAGTGGTCACCATAAACATCATAGAGGTCATCATTAGATATGTGGAAGTTTATAGTTTTGTATATGGTGTTTACATACTCTCTTTTTGCCTATGTAGATAGTGATTTTGATGGTGTTGATGATGGGGTAGATTTATGTTTGGATACACCATTTGAATATACAGTAGATAGAGATGGTTGTAGAGTTGGATATAAGGGGAAGATTAGGGCAAACTTTGGAGTGGATATTGTAGATGGAGATAAGTTGTGGAATTTGTATTTAGCATACGAGTATCAACGGTATGAACTCTCTATATCTACATCTATAAATAGGGTAATGCTAGATAATCTTATAGATGAGAATGATTTGTACCTTAAGTTTAGTTATCTGTTTGTGAGTGATAGTTTTGAGATAAAGTCTGGTTTTGGAGTTAAATTTTATCTCTTAGATGAGTCTGAAGACTATATCTATGTTACATAAAAATTTAAATAACTATATTGATAATATGTCATTTGAGAAAAATGAGTTTAATCTAGTGGATATATTGGAAGAGCAGATATCTTTTTTTGCTTCGATGTACACAGAGTTGGATTGGAGTATAGAGTTAGATGATGAGATTTTGGTATATAGTGATGAGAGTGCTGTATCTAGGATACTTTATAATATTATAAATAACGCTTGTAGATATAATAAAACTAGAGGATTTATCAAGATATATAGTAAGGATAGAAAGTTATGTATCATTAATGACTCTTATGGTGGGATAAAAAATCCAAATAGAGTTTTTGAGAGATTTTATAAAGAGGGGGAGAGAGGTATCGGTATAGGTTTACATATCGTTGAGAAGTTATGTTTAGAGTTAGATATAGATAAATCTTTAGAGGTTGATAATAACATAGTAAAGTTCTGTTTGGATTTAGATAAACTCACTATCTAGCCCCAACTGTTTTTTATATGGGGCTAAATTTGTAAGATGATTATGAGTGGTTGTGTTTATCTCCTTTTTCTGAGTCAGAATCATCGCTATTTCTAGTATGAGAGCCATTAGTGTGATTATCTACATCTCCTTTTCCTGAGTCAAAACTACCAGAACCATCGCCATTTCTAGTATGAGAGCCATTACTACCGTGTTCTTTCTCCTTTGTTGGATACTCTGGGTGACACCACTCATCTCCAATAGAGCAACAACCATCAGCAATTCCCATATTTTTTAATCCCTTATCGAATGACCAGTAGTGGTTATAACTACCAGCTCTTAAGTTTGTAAATACAGCCTCTACATCAGATGCGTTTGACTCTTGAGCTAGAGCTATATAGTTATCTAAATCATTAACATCTCTAACCTCTACCATACAACCAACCTCTAGGGCATCTTGTTTAGACTCTATCCCTTTAGCGTATAGTGTGTCGTATAAATCTTGAATAGCAGGGATATCATACACACCACTAGGCATATCTTCAAATGCTATCTGATTTGACATATTGTTCTCTTCTGTGATAGTTGAGTCGATTACATCTGTATCGGCTGGTGTTAGATTGTATCTCTGTACTAGAGCTTGAACACTAGCTATATGATTTATCTCTGAGTTTTGAGCTATATTGATTAACTGTATGATGTACTCTCCATTGTCTCTATGATACTTAAATAGGTTTTCATATACATCATAAGCCAATCTCTCCTCATTACCCATATGTGCTAGAGCATCTTTAAGCTCAAGTGTAAGGTTTGATAGAGGATATGTTGATAAGTCAACCATACCTGAGTGAGAATTTGAACTATTTGTCTCATTTACATGTTGGTTTAAATGACTCATTGTATTATGTAGATGCTCTTGTGCGTGATAACTATCTACGCTAACAACACCAACTGTTGATACATATTTATCCAACTCTGTTGCCTCAAAACTCTCATTTATATCAAAAGCATCTTTTGACTCATCATCTATCTGAATACCATTTGTTGTATTAGCATCTTTATCTATTGATTGTAGTAGTTGAGCCATAGCGATAACATCTTCGTTATTGATGCCACTATCTCTATCTACTCCAACTAAATCTTGTGGCAATACATACCCATCTTTAGATACAGAAACTTCACCCAATACAAGGTTACCTAGTCTAAATCTAACTTGAGACATATCTTTACAAGTAAATTCACCATTTTCACCTGTTGTTTTGTTGTAATCTTTATCAGCTATACAGTCATAATCAGCATTGGCAACAGCAGAATCTACCAAATACCCTGTTGAACTTGAATCTGTTGTTGATGAACTTCCACACCCTGATAGTAGCAAAGTTGCCAATAGTGTTGAAGTGATAATTGTTTTATTATTTATCATTTTATACTCCTTAAAATTAAGTTTTGATAGTGTTAGTTTATATAAAGATTGTTAAGCGTATGTTACTTTTTGATATTTATATATATTTTGATATACTTCTTAGACTAATATAAGAGAGGACTCTTACTAGATGAACCAAACACAAAAAAGATTACAAATTATTAATATAGCTATATCTATTACAGATATGGATACTATACAACTACAAATATTGAAGTTAAATCATATCAAGAGTGATGAGAATATTCAAGAGATATTAAAGAGTTTAGATAGTCGAAATTATGCTAAGGCACAACAGCTCATAGAAGATTATATCTCTAAACCGATGAGTGAAGAGATTGTTCAAAGAGTAGATTGTGCTACTTCAAATGATAGTGATATTAGCAGTATCGGATTATATATAGAAGAAGAGGATGAAAAGAGTGATAAGGAGAGTATAGAGATAAATCTTGAGGATATGTTAAAGATACACAATAGTAGTGAAGATATGAAAACTACAAATTCAGTAGATAGCACATCTATTGATTTTGATTCTCTTTTGAGTATAACAAAAGAAGATGTTATTCCAGAAGAGGTAAACTTAACACCAAAGATAGATTTAAATGAGCATTTTGATAGATTAGATACTATATCAACAGCTACTTATGATGAGCCAAAAGATATAACATTAGATGAGTATGATGTTGTGGATACTCAAATAAGACACTATGAAGCGATACCATATATTGAGCAGAGATTTAAAGATATGTTATCTCAATATCCACTAACATCAATACACCCATCAGGGAGTAGTCGTGTCAAAGAGTGGTTGGCAAAAATAGAGTCTGAGGGTTGTAGTGAAGAGGAGATAGATGATATGATAACATATATCCATCTCATATCAGATAGCAAGAGGGCTGAAGCAGGGGAGTTGTTATTGATTACAGCCTCAACACAGTCAATATATGCCAAGTTTATATTTGCTAGAGAGCTATATCGAGGTAATATCTTAGAAAAAAATGTAGATGAGGCATTTAGTATCATCTATGAGTTGGCTATAAAAGAGAACTATCCAGAAGCGATATGTGATTTGGCTCAGTTTTATGAGTATGGTGTTGGTGTCAAAAAAGATAGAAAAAAAGCTATGAAGTTATATGATGAGGCGATACAGTTTGGTATCGCTAGGGCTATGAGAGGTTATGAGAGAGTATCTAAGTCTAAAAAGAGCCTATTTGGACTCTTTTAGAGGTAGATTTGAGATGGCATCATAGGCAACATCAACCATTCTGTTTATTTGTGATTTTGTGATGATATATGGTGGCATAAAGTATATAATATGCCCTAGGGGTCTTAAAAGCACTTCGTGTTTTAAAGAGTATTGATAAACTTGTAGTCCTATCCTCTCTTCAGGGCTATACCCTTGAAGCTCAATAGCAAAAACCATTCCTTGTCTTCTTATCTCTTTTACATTTTTTAAACTCTCTATCTTTCTCATTCTCTCAAAGATATAGTCACTTTTCTCTCTGTTTTTCTCTATGGTATTATCTTTTTCAAAAATATCTAATGTTGCTAAAGCTGTGCTACAAGCTAGAGGGTTGCCTGTATAGCTATGAGAGTGTAGAAAAGCTCTATTTTGAGAGTAGTCACAGTAGAATGCTTGGTATATCTCATCAGTTGTCAATACAGCAGAGAGAGGCATATATCCACCTGTTAACCCTTTTGATAGGGTGATGAAATCTGGTGTGATATCGGCATACTCACAAGCAAACATCTCTCCAGTTCTTCCAAAACCAGTCATAATCTCATCAGCAATTAGATGAACACCATACTTTTTTGTAAGTTCTCTAGCACCCTTTAGATACTCTAGATGGTACATATGCATATAACCAGCTCCTTGGATAAGAGGCTCCAAGATAAGTGCCGAAATCTCATCAGCTCTCTTTTTTAGTATCTCTTCAAGAGAGATTAGAGCCTCTTTTGCTGAGTCTATACTCTGGTTTTTTGGTACAGGTGTTTGGATATTTTTTATCAGTAGAGGTTGATAAGTCTCTTTATATAGAGATACATCTCCTACCGATAAAGCACCGATTGTCTCACCGTGATAAGAGTTTGTAAGAGAGAGAAAAATCTCTTTATTTGCTCCCATATTTTTATGATAGTGAAAGCTCATCTTTAGAGCAACCTCTACGGCACTAGAGCCGTTGTCAGCATAAAAAACCTTATTTAGTCCATCTGGTGTTATATCAACCAATCTTGTAGCCAAATCTATGGCTGGTTGATGTGTGAAACCTGCTAAGATAACATGCTCTAGGCTATCTAACTGCTCTTTTACTTTTTTATTGATATACTCATTTGAGTGTCCAAAGATATTTACCCACCACGAGCTGATGGCATCTATGTATCTATTTTCATTAAAATCATACAGATATACCCCTTTTGCTCTCTTGATTGGAATAAGAGGTAACTGCTCATGGTCTTTCATCTGAGTACATGGGTGCCAAAGCACATCTAAATCTCTTTGAACCAACTTTTTATTATTATCTATCATATCTATCCTTATATTTACACTATCACAAAGGTTTTTTAGGTAAAATATTGTACAAATTTTTATATTGAAGGTAGTTAAAAAATGATTAGTTGGATGCAAAAGCATAATAAATATTTAGTTTGGACTATATGGATAGCAACAGTTGCGTTTATTGGAGCAGGTTTTGTGGGTTGGGGAAGCCTTAAGTTTGGAGCAAAAGCAACAAGTATAGCTAAAGTTGGAGAGATAGAGATATCTCAACACAAGTTAAATCAAGCATATAGTAATCTATACAATAGATACAGCCAACTATTTCAAGGTAATTTTGATGAAGCTAAAGCTAAAGAGCTTGGTTTAGTTCAACAGGCGTTCTCTTCTGTAAAAATTCAAGCAGAGATACTAAACTTTGCTAAAGATAACGGTATAGTAGTGACAGATGAAGAGGTGGCAAAAGAGATACAGTCTATAAAAATATTCCAAGTCAATGGTGTTTTTGACCAAAAAGCTTATAAAACCTATCTTCAGACACAAAGATTGAAAGCCAAAGATTTTGAAGCTACTTTAAAAGAGGATATGACAATCCAAAAAACACTATCTTTACTACATGTAAAACCATTAGATTTAGAGATAGAGACGATAGCTAGTGCTATGGCTATAAAAGATAAGGTTGCTTATAAAGTTTTGAGTGATGATGATATCAATGTGAGTGTAAGCGAGAAAGAGTTAAAAGATTACTGGAGTGAACATAGATTAAACTATATGAGTGAAAAGAGTTATAAGTTGGCAATTATTTGGGAAGTACCAACAGATATAAACGCAACTCAAAGTGAGATAGAGGCATATTATAAAGAGAATAGTTTTGATTTTACAAATAGCAGTGGTAAACTATTGACTTTAGATGAGGCAAAACCTGAGATAGAGAAGGCTTTAGCTCTTAAAAAGATAAAAAAAGATGCTCAGTTAGCATATATCGCATTGAAAAAACATAAGATAGCTGAACCAAAAGCAGAAACATTGAGCTTAAATGACAATAAACTACCTTCAAAAATATGGAATGAGATTGAGTTAAAATCAAAATCTGATATATTGAAACCTAAAGTTGTTGATGGTAAATATGCTATTATTAAGATAGTTGACATTATCGAACCTAAAGAGAAAACTTTTGATGAAGCTAAGAGTGAAGTAGAAAAAGAGTTCAAAAGTGTGAAAAAAGCCGATTTATTGGAAGAAGAGGCAAAAAATATAGTAGAAAAATTACAAAAAGAAGAGCATAAAGTTACAGATTTTATCACTATTGATAGTGTTGACAAAATAGAGGGGTTAAATACTCAGGAAAGTTTACAATTTTTACAGAACTTATTTTCTTCTAATAAAGAAAAAGGTAGTATTACTATAAATAGTAGTAAGATTGTTGTTTACAATATACTAGAGCAGAAGATAGACTCTTTAGATAGTAATAAAACAGAGATGATTATCCCAACTATAAGTAAAATCAAATCGGATATATTTGAATCTAATCTTATAAAACAATTAAATCAAAAATACAAAACTGAACTATATGTGAAAGGACTTACAAAGTGAATGATACAGTATTAGCAATTGATATCGGTTCTACTAAAATTAGTGCTGTTATAGCCAATATTAATGAAGGTAAAGTCCAAGTAATGGGGCATGGAGTAGCTGATGCTCAAGGTATTAAAAAGGGTATAATTACAAATATAGAACAGGCATCAAAATCTATCAAAAATGCCCTAAATGATGCCAAAAGAGTATCTGGTGCCAATATGACAACAGCTATTGTTAGTATATCTAATGCCTATGCTAAAAGTATCAGTTCTAATGGTATAGTCAATTTACCAAATCATGAGATATCTTTAAAAGAGATAAATAGAGTTATGCAAACAGCTCTATATAATGCTAAGATACCAGAAGAGTATGAAGTTATACATGTATTGCCTTATAACTTTACTGTTGATGAACAAAACTTTGTAGAAGACCCTTATGGTATGAATGCTTCAAGATTGGAAGTTGATGTAAATATCATTATGTCTCAAAAGTCAAATCTATCAAACCTAAAAAGAGCTGTTCGTTCAGCAGGTGTTGAGATTGATGGAATTGTACTTAGTGGGTATGCCTCTTCAATATCTGTTTTAGAGCCAGAGGATAAGGCTAGAGGTGTAGCTGTGATTGATTTGGGTGGACAGACAAGTAATCTTGTAGTTCATGTTGGTAACTCTATCAGATACAATGACTTTTTAGGCGTTGGTTCAAATCATGTTACAAATGATTTGTCAATAGCACTTCATACACCTCTACATATCGCAGAAGTGGTTAAGTTGGACTATGCGAATTTACTTGGATATGAAGATGAGATTATACAGCTTCCAATTATTGGAGATGAAGAGAATACAAATGATGTATCTTTGGAGGTTGTTTACAATGTTGTATTTGCCAGAGTTGAAGAGACATTGATGATTTTGGCACAATCTTTGGAGAAATCCAACTTAACAGAGCATATCAAAGCAGGTATCATATTGACAGGTGGTATGTCAAAGATAAAAGGTATCAAAGAGTTGGCTCAATCTATCTTTAATGGTATGCCAGTAAGAGTTGCTGTACCTACAAATGTAGATGGTATCTCAGAAGATTTAAAAGATAGTGCCTTCTCTGCTGTGATAGGACTACTTCGTTATAGAGCAGGTGAGCATACACCGTATGAGATTGATTTTAAACAGCAACTTCTTCATACAAAAGATGAGTATAAAGAGAGCCTATCAGATATACAACTAACATCAGATACACAAGATAGTAAATTATCTGGTAATGATGTTAAGATAGAATTGGCTAATGAACATAAAGTAAGTAGAGAGAGTGAGAATATTACATTTGATGACTTAGATGAGTTAGAGGGTGACGATAATGGGGTTATTAAAAAATTCTCAAATTGGGCAAAACAGTTATTTTAGATTTTAAAAGGAGGAATAGATGGCAAGTGTTGATGATTTTCAGATAAATATAGTAGATAAAGAGGATAGCAGTGTTACAGCTGGTGCTCAGATAAAAGCGATTGGTGTAGGTGGTGGTGGTGGAAATATGATTAACCACATGATAGAAGAGGGGATTAATCATATTGATTTGATTGTAGCAAATACAGATGCTCAAGCTCTATCTTCATCAAGCGCACCTTTTAAACTTCAACTAGGTGTTAATTCAACTAGAGGGCTTGGTGCTGGTATGAAGCCTGATAAGGGTAGAGAGGCAGCTGTTGAGAGTTATAATGATATAAAAAATATACTTGATGGTGCTGATATCGTATTTATCTCTGCTGGATTGGGTGGTGGTACAGGTACAGGTGCCGCACCAATTATTGCTCAAGCAGCAAAAGAGGTAGGAGCATTGAGTGTTGCTATCGTAACAAGTCCATTTAAGTTTGAAGGTAGAAAGAGAATTCAACTAGCTCAAGAGGGATTTGAAGAGCTTAAAAAAGAGACAGATTCTATCGTTGTAATTCCAAATGAGAAGCTACTTAGTGTAGTAGAGAAAAACCTTGGATTAAAAGAGAGTTTCCAACTTGTTGATGATGTTTTGGCTCAAGCAGTTGGTGGTATCTCTAAAGTTATCCTTTCTCATGGAAACAATGATATCAACCTTGATTTTGCCGATGTTAAAACTGTTATGTCATATAGAGGTTTAGCTCTTATGGGAACAGGTTATAGTAGTGGTACTAATGCTGCTTATGATGCTGCTAAAGCTGCTATTGAGTCACCTCTTCTTGATAATATCTCGATAGATGGAGCAATGGGTGTTCTTGTTCACTTTGATATCCACCCTAGTTATCCAATCATGGAGATTAGTGAAGCGATGAATATCATTGAAGATAGTGCTGATCCTGATGCGTCTGTAATCTTTGGTACTACAACAAATAGTAATCTTGAGATAGATGAAGTTAAAATCACAATTATCGCTACTGGTTTTGAAGATAAAGATGCTATACCTTCACCAACTAGAAAGAACAATAAGCCAAAAAAGAGCAATAGTGCTGGATTTATTGGTGGGGCAGCTTCATCTTCAGAGATTGCGAAGAAAGTTGCTTGTGCTTATGATGGTGAGCATGATGATATTTTAGAGATACCTACATTCCTTAGAAGACAAATGGATTAACCCTCCTATCTACTCCTTTTAAAATATAGAGCTTTTGCTCTATATCTATCATATTTTTTGACTTTATAAATATAATCTGCTAATATATCTCAAAAATTTTAATGAGGTATAAATTCTTATGAGATATATAAAAACACTTTCAAATGTTTTGGCAACAACAGGTTTAGGTTTAGTTTTAGCTAGTGGGCTTACTGGTTGTGGTGGTAGTTCTAATGAGGCTCAAGCTCAAGTTCAAAATGAGAAGAAGAGTGCTTTTGTTATCATTGAAGAGACAGCACCAGGAAAATATAAGATAAAAGATGAGTTTCCAGCTGATGAGACAAGGATAGTTCTTAAGACTTTAGATGGTAAAGAGAGAGTTTTAACTCAAGAGGAGATGGACGAACTTGTCAAAAAAGAGGCAGCGAAGATAGATGATGGTACTTCAAACTTGACAAATCCAAATGCTCAAGTGAGCGATAGTGGTATGGGACTTGGTGAAGTTCTACTATCAAGTATGGCAGGAGCAGTTATCGGTTCTTGGATAGGAAATAAGTTATTTGGAAACTCAGCATATCAAAATCATAGAAAAGCTAGTTATAAATCTCCAAGTACATACTCAAGAAGCCAAAAAAGCTTTTCTCAAAATAAAAGAACATCTTCATCTTCAAGAAGAAGTGGTTTCTTTGGTGGTAACAAAAGAACAACAACAAGTTCAAGACGCAGTAGTTTTGGTGGTTAAGAGATGATAAGTTTAAAACCGATTAATCTATTGGATAGTCAATATTTAGACTCACTTGGATTTACATGGCATACAGATATAGATGAGAGTAGTTATCTCTCTAGTGATTTGGTTGTGGTATCATCATCTGAAGCTGAAGCTTACTATGATGCTGTCAATGAGCTATATGAGATGTTTGTAGAGGCTGGAGAGTATGTTGTTGAGAATAATCTTTTTCATGAGATAGGTATCCCTTTTAATCTAGTTGATATTATCAAAGAGTCATGGGAAAATGATGTCCATTGGCATCTTTATGGTAGATTTGATTTAGCAGGTGGTATAGATGGTAAGCCTATCAAGTTGATAGAGTTCAATGCTGATACCCCAACGGCTCTATTTGAGAGTTCTATTATCCAATGGGCAATGTTAAAATACAATAATCTTGATGACTCTTCACAATTTAACTCTATCTATGAAGCTTTGATTGACAACTTCAAGAGATGTGTGACTCTTGATGGAGATGTTGAGAGTTTTGATGAGATGTATGAGGGGTGGAGATTTCTATTTAGCTCTATAAGGGATAATGATGAGGAGGAGCATACTGTTAGACTCTTACAACATATCGCCACTGAAGCAGGGTTTGATACAGAGTTTGCTTATATTGATGAAGTTGAATTTGATGATAGTGAAGGTATCTTTTATAATGATGAGAAGTTTGAACTCTTCTTTAAACTTATCCCTTGGGAAGATATAGCATTAGAGGAGTCTGAGTTGGCTATGATATTGACAAATATTGTCAAAAATCAAGAGGCTATCATCTTTAATCCAGCATATACTTTGATGTTCCAGAGTAAGGGAATGTTGAAAATATTGTGGGATTTGTATCCAAACCACCCACTGCTTTTAGAGACATCTTTTGAGAAGTTAGAAGGTAAAGCACAGGTTATAAAACCGATATATGGTAGAGAGGGTGATAGTGTTACTATCGTTGATGAGAACTCTGAAGTTATCTCTAAAGATAGCAACAGTAACTACACTGAGCATAAAATGGTATATCAAGAGTATGTAGAGTTACCACAAGATAGTAGTGGAGCATCATATCAAGCTGGTGTTTTCTTTGCTTATGAGGCTTGTGGTTTAGGGTATAGAAAAGGTGGCAAAATTTTGGATAATATGTCTAAATTTGTTGGACATATTGTTGTGTAGTATGAAGAGGATATTTGAAGTATGGAGATAAGTAGTGGTGTAGCACAAAGTTTCATCTCAGAGGATAGTGGGCGTATTGATAAGGTATTATCTCAACACTTAAATATGAGTCGTAATCAAGTGGATAAGATAATAAAAGATGGTTTGGTCTCAATCAATGATAAGGTATCTCTAAAATCAAGTTTTAAAGTTTTAAAAGGTGACAATATAGCATATAGCTTTAAAGAGGCTGTAAAAAAAGAGCCTCAAGAGATAGACTTTGATGTAGATATACTATATGAAGATGACTATCTGATGGTTATAAATAAGCCAAGTGGCTTGGTAGTCCACCCAGCTCCTTCTGTTAAAGATGCTACACTTGTTGATTGGTTGATACATAAAGGTATCTCTCTATCTACAATCTCAGGAGAGGAGAGGCACGGTATAGTTCATCGTATAGATAAAGATACAACAGGTGCTTTGGTTATAGCAAAAGATAATGATACTCATCAAAAACTCTCTGAGCAACTTCAAGATAAGAGTATGGGAAGGTACTATTTGGCACTTGTTGATTATCCTTTAAAAGATGATGTTATCATAGATAAGCCAATAGCTAGAAATCCTAAAAATAGATTGAAAATGGATATTATTCCAGATGGAAAGAGTGCTAAGACAGCTTTTAAAAAACTACTTCAAAGTGGTGGTGATACAGAGTTGATATCAGCAAAACTATATACAGGACGAACACATCAGATTAGAGTCCATTTAAATTCGATAGGAAGACACATTTTAGGTGATGATTTATATGGATTTAAGGGCAAAAAAGATAAAATCAATAGAGTATTTCTTCATGCTTATTTATTATATCTAGTTCACCCACAAACAGGGGAGAATTTAGAGATACTAGCACCTCTTTTTGATGATATGAAGAGTTTTTTGGATACAAATTTTAGTCAAAAAGAACTTTCCCAAGTGCTAAATAAGAACTATATCAAACAATCATTTTTAAATATTAATTAAATTAGGAATAGTTATGCCTCATATCAAAGTATCACCATTTGATACATCTGTTATAGATGATTTTGTATCAAATGATAGTTTTATAAAATTTAGAGCCAACTCTTTAAGTAGTAGTGATGAAGTTATTGGTGTAGAGTTTAACAGTAGAGAGTTTCTTTTACAACTTAAACCACAAGATAAATCTACTCTAATCAAGTATGACAAGGTGACAAGACCAACAGATGTAAATCTACTTAAAAAGGCTATTGAACTCTTAAGTGAAAAGTTAAATTTAAAGATATTAAACTCAAATATCGCTATATCTCCTACAAAGAAGATATTAGGAGCAGAGTTTGAGAAGAAGATAGAGGATTTTGAGAGTATAGCATTTGATAAAGCGAAAGTATCAGTAGAGGTTGGTTTTGGTTCAGGAAGACATATTCTCTATCAAGCAAAGAGAAATCCAGATACACTTTTTATAGGACTTGAGATACACACTCCATCAGCACAACAGTTGTTGAAACAAGTAGCTATTCAGGAGTTGGACAATATTTGGGTAGTCAATTATGATGCTAGACTCTTTTTAGAGATGTTACCTTCAAATCTATGTGAGCAAATCTTTGTTCATTTTCCTGTACCTTGGGATAAGAAGCCACATAGAAGAGTTATCTCTACACCATTTTTAAAAGAGTCTATGAGGGTTCTTCGTAAAGATGGAAGATTGGAGTTAAGAACAGATAGTGATAACTACTTTTGGTACTCACTAGAGACATTTTTCAAAGAGCCAAAAACAGATGTTAAGATATATAAAAACAGGGCTTTAGAGGTAACAAGTAAGTATGAAGAGAGATGGCTAAAGATGGAGAAAGATATATATGATGTATATGTGACATCTTTGGAAAACTCATCAGATAAAGATGATGTAAAAGAGTTTGATTTTGATGATATTAAAGTCTCAAGTGTAAATATAGATAGACTACCGAAGAAAAGTAGTGTATATAGTGACTATTTTGTTCATTTTGAGAGAATCTTTAGATATAAAGATGGTATCTTGATAAAATCAGCTTTTGGTAGTTTTGACAGACCTGAACATAAATATATTTTGGTTGATAAAGATGGTGCTAGATATTATGGTACTCAACCTGTCAAGACAAAAATCAACCATAAAGCACACAAGAAAATATTGGAGTTTTTAAATGTCAACGGTGATTAGTGCTAAAAATCTAACATTAGCTTATGAGAATGGTAAAAAAGAGATTATCAAAAACGCATCTTTTTCTATCAAAAAGGGTGAGTTTATATTTATTACAGGCCCAAGTGGTAGTGGTAAATCTACACTTTTAAAAGCACTATATGGAGCGTTAGAGCCAAAGAGTGGTTCTGTCGTTGTTGGTGGGTATAATCTTGTCAATATCAATAGTAAAAAACTTCAAAAACTTAGACGCTTTTTAGGGATTATTTTTCAAGATTACAGATTGATAAATGAGTGGAGTGTAGAGAAAAACATACTATTACCACTGATTATCTCTGGATACTCAACAAAGATACAACAGACACAGTTGGAGAGACTGCTTAGACATGTGAAGTTGAGTGATTATGCCGATAGATACCCTTTAGAGTTAAGTGGTGGAGAGCAACAAAGAGTTGGTGTTGCTAGGGCATTGGCTAAAAATCCAGCAGTTATCTTAGCAGATGAACCAACAGGAAACTTAGATGACTACTCATCTAATGTGATTTGGGATTTGATGGAGAATGCTTGTCAGCAGTTAAATACTACGGTTTTGGTTGTAACCCATAAGATACCTACAATCTTCTCCTTACCTTATAGACACTTTATCATAGAAGGAGGTGGAGTTTATGAAGTCCATTAAAAACCATTTAATGTTTATATTACCACTTATGGCTATACTTTTGGGTATAGAGTTTTATCTGGTATTTGATAGGACAACAGACTCTTACGAAAATGGCTTGAAAGATGGATACTCTATGCTTGTAGTGACAACAAAACCTGTAAAACTGGAGGATTTGAAATCATTAAACAGCCATATAGCTATCATAGAGTCTATAAAAAGAGAAAATATAGTCTCTCAGATAGCTAAAAATGTAGATAAAGAGAGTCAAAAGCAGATACTCTCTTCTTTGCCATACTTTTATGAAGTCCACTTAGATAAGTATATGGCTATTCGTGGATTAGAGAAGATTAAAAATGATTTAGAAGCTAGTAAGATTGTTAAAAAGGTTGAAACATTTGGTAGTAGTTACAGCTCATCATATAGACTCTTTTCGTTTATAAAATTTTTGTTAAAACTATTTATAGGTTTTATGGGTGTTGTTAGTGTATTTTTGATTATAAAACAGATGGAGATATGGAAGTATGCTCATCGCCAAAGAATGAGAGTGATGGAGATTTTTGGTGCGCCGTTGATGCTTCGTTCAGGGATACTCTTTCGTATGGCGATAGTAGATGCTTTTTTTGCTACACTTCTTACAAGTGGTATATTTTTGTATATCAAATTTGTCTGGGTATCTAAAAGTGGTATAGATATCTTGATGCAAAAACAAGATGAACTATTTGATTTAAATGATATGGGTATTTTACTGATAGTAGCTTTAGTTATCGTTATTGTAGCTGTATATAGTGTAGTTATATCAAACAAGGGAGTGGAAAATTGAAAAAGTTACTTATTCTCTTTTTAGCTTTTAGTTTACTTTTTGCTAGTAGCACTACTACCAAGATAAATAAGTCTAAATCAGATTTAACATCAGCGTTAAAAGAGAAGAGGAGAACTAGCATACATCTAGGAAAAGTAGCTAACGATATTAAAAAAACCAAAAAAGAGCTTAGTTATATCGAACAGAAGTTAGAAGAGTTGAGTAAAAACCAGAGTAAGATAGAGCAAAAATCAAAAGAGTTAAAAGAGGAGTTGTCTTCATATAAAGAGGATATAGAGGAGACTCAAAAGGTATTGAATGAAAAGAATAAGCAATTTATGAATTTAGTATCTGAACAGTTTTCTACTATTTTTGCTATGCAACAGTTTCATGAGCCAACTAAGAATGCTATCATTACACAAGAGGTGTATAAAGCATATAAGAGTCAAAATGATAAGTATCTAAATAGATTAAAAGGTGAAATCGCAAAGCTTCAAACACATAAAAAAAATAGAATCTATCTTCAACAAAGAACTAAAAAAGAGTTAGATAAAGTTATAGCTAGACAAAATGAGTATCAGAAGAAAAAAGAGGCTAAAAAAGCTCTTTTGGCAAAGTTAGAGAGAGATGAAGATAGATATAGTGCTAAGTTGGCAAAGATAGATGCTAAGCAAGATGCTCTTAGGAGTACATTGGCAAAACTACATATTTTGAGAAATAAAGAGGTAGAAGAGGCAAGAAAGAGAGCAGAGGCTAGAAGAAAAGCTATCTTAGCTGAGAGAGCTAGACAGAAAAGATTGAGAATTGCTAGAGAAAAGGCAAGAAAAAAAGCTAGAGAGGCAGCACTAGCACTAAAAAGAGCCAAAGATAAAGCTCAAAGAAAAAAGGCATTGGCTCAAGCAAAAGCAGCAGAGAAAGAGAAGCGACGCATAGCTAAAGAGAGTAAGAAAAAAGTAAATATAAATGTCTCATATCAAAAAGAGAAGATATATGCTTATCGTGGAGGTAAGACTATATCACCTATAAGAGGGGCTAGAGTAGTTAAGAAGTTTGGTACATATATAGACCCTTTGTATAATATGAAGATTTTCAATGACAATATTATACTAAAAGCACCAAGAGCAAATGCGAAGGTACATAATGTACTAAATGGTAAAGTTGTATTCTCAGGCAATAGCAGTATGCTTGGAAAGGTTGTTGTTATTGCCCATAGTGGAAAGATGCACACCGTATATGCTGGATTATCAAAAATTGCCCCTGATATAAAAGTGGGACGAAAGATAAAAAGAGGGTATGTTGTAGGTAAAGTAAGAAGTAAACTTGTTTTTGAAGCAACAAAAAACTCTAAACATATCAATCCATTAAAGTTGATAAAACTGTAATTTTTAATCAGAAATATCTATCTTTTTTTTAAAAAAAATGATAGAATATTTAAAAAAGGATTTGATTATGAAAAGTACAGATGCTATTACCACTATATCTAATGCTATAAAAGACCATACTAAGTGGATGGAGAGTATAAATATAACTCTTATTTGTGATGTGAAGCCAAGTGACAATATGTTGGATTTAAATGCTCATAAAAAATGTAAATTTGGGCAGTGGCTAGATGAGAATAGTGAAGCGTTAAAAGCTATTGATTTGGATACTTTTTTAGAAGTTTATAACGAGCATCAGGCTCTTCACTCTAAGGCGAAAGAGATTTTAGATATAGCTTATGATAAAAATTTTATGAATATAGTGAAACATCAAACAATACCAGAGATGAAATATAAAGAGTTATTAAAATTATCTAAGGATATAAAAGGTACATTAAGAAAATTTAGAAGTAATATATACTCATCTTAAGTGAATATATACAACCAATAGAGTTATCACTCTGTTGGTAGTAGTATAACAAATTTTGCTCCATCTTTATCGTTTGATACGATAAGTTTACCTCTACAATGCTCTTCTATGATAGTTTTACTCATATACAATCCTAAACCTGTACCATCTTTTTTGAGTTTAGTTGAGAAATAAGGGTCAAATATCTTATCCATAATATAAGGTGGGATACCTCCAGCATTATCTTTTACTATTAGTTGATTTTCATTTATAATCACATCTATTTTGGGATTTTCTATATTATTTTCAATCAGAGCATCTTCGGCATTCTTAATCAGGTTCAATAGAACTTGTTTTAGTTCACCCTCATAGGTATATAGGCTAATTGTACTGTTTTTGATGATATTTAACTCTATATTTTTTTGAGATAGTGTACTCTCTATGATGGAGTAAACACTATCTATAACTTTAGAGAAATCAGTTACAACCTTCTCTTTATCTTGCTTGAAGAAGTTTCTAAAGTCATCAATGGTAGAGCTTAGGTGTTGAGCTACATCTTTTATTCTTTTTGTTGAGTTTAGTACCATTTGATTGTCTAGCTTATTTAGAGTAGCTCTAGTTTCCAAAGCTCCTGTTGTGGCTGTGATAGCACTAAGAGGCTGTCTCCATTGGTGAGCTATCATACTTATCATCTCACCCATTTGTGCTAAACGAGACTGCTGTTGCATAAGCTCTTGATTTAATTTATTTTTAGCTTCCTCTTCTACTACCTTCTCGTGTAGAAGTTCACTCTCTGTTATATCTAGGCGTATAGAGATAAATGAGTCTATCTCTCCTTTATTATTGTAGAGAGGTTCGATATGGGCATATACCCAGTAGAAACCACCATCTTTTGTCAAGTTTTTTACTTTACCACTCCATGGATATCCATTTGATATCTTACTCCATAAATCTCTAAAGACTTCAGCAGGCATATCAGGGTGTCGTACTATCCTATGAGATTTACCGAGTAACTCCTCTTTGGTATATCCTGATATGTCGCAAAATGCTTGTGATGCGTCTATGATTTTACCAGATGTATCAGTGATAGAACTGATGATGTATTTATCAGTTACTTCTCTAAGTTTTTGCTCAGATTTGGCAAGTGTTAAAAAAGCTATTATCATAAAGATAAAGGAGATAAGACATACTATTGTTAAATTAGAAATTAATAGAAATACATTTTTTATATTTTTATTTTCAATATCAATCATACTTTGTGTATCAAATTTTATGTATGAGATAAGGCTTTGTAACTGTGTAATAGTTTCAGATGTGATATTGAACCACTCTAAAGAGTTTAATTTATCACTTCTATCATCTATGATATCTCTCATCATTGTTCTAAATTTTTTATACTCATCACTCTTTTTAATGTTATTGTACTTATCTATAAAAAGCTTTCTTGATGTTAAGATAGCACTGTTCTCATAGGCTAAAAAAAGACTTTGATAAGAGATAAACTGGATAAAGTCATTTTTGGAGTAGGATTTATTGATAATGATAGAACTACCTATCGCTCTCATAAGTCCTAAGTTCTCTTGAATATCTAAAAAGTTACTAAATGAGATAAGATTTTTGTTGATGTTTGGTATATTGGAGTAGTTAATGCTAGATTTTATCTCTTTTAATAGATAGTTAGTTAATTGTGTATATTTTTTTAGTATCAAATCTTTTGAAATATCCTTTTTATCTACAAGTTCACGATAATTTGTAATATTGTTCAGATATTTTATATTTTCTAAAATATGGTTTTTTAAACTTATATCTTTACTATCTCGTTTATAAAAAATAAGCTCTTTAATCTTTAAGTCAGTCTCTTTTCTCTGTTGAAGAAGTCTTTTTTGAAACTCTTTATTATAGTTTGTCAAATATACATAAGATAAACCTCTCTCTTTCTGAATAGATGTCAATAGCGATGATATAGTGTTGCTATAAGTAATTCTCTCTTTTAGAGATGTTAGTGTTGAGAGGTTGTTAAATTTAGGTTGTATTATGATGAAAGCAATAACTATTAAAACGATAGATAGTATTATAGCTGGTACTAATATTTTAGTTTGATTTGATATGTTTTTAAACAAATTGTATCCTGTAATTTAAGCTGATTTATCGAAAGGTGTATTATATTATATTTCTTATAAATAACTAAGAGTATAAACACTACCTAACCGATATTTGGATATAATGACAAAATTATATTTGAGAGGTTACAACAGTGTCAAAGAGAGTATTAGTTAAATTTTCAGGTGAAGCATTAGCAGGTAAAGAGGGGTATGGTATAGATACAAAAATACTTAACTATATCGCTGGAGAGATTAAAGAGCTTGTAGATAATGGTGTTGAGGTTGCTGTTGTTGTAGGTGGTGGTAATATCATTAGAGGTGTGAGTGCTGCTGCTGATGGTATCATCAAAAGAACAAGTGGTGATTATATGGGTATGTTGGCTACTGTTATCAATGGTGTAGCTATCCAAGAGGCGTTAGAGCATACAGGGCTATCAGCTAGGCTTCAATCAGCTATCGATATGAAAGAGATAGGGGAGTCATTTATCGTTCGTCGTGCGAGAAGACATTTGGAGAAGGGTAGAGTTGTGATTTTTGCTGGTGGAACAGGAAATCCTTACTTCACAACAGATACAGCAGCTACTTTAAGAGCTAGTGAAATTGAAGCAGATTTCCTTATCAAAGCTACAAAAGTAGATGGTGTATATGATAGAGACCCAAATAAGTTTGAAAATGCTGTTAAGTTAGATGAGATATCTTATGAACAGGCACTTACAAAAGATATCAAGGTGATGGACGATACTTCTATCGCTTTAGCTAGAGAGAATGGACTTCCTATTATCGTATGTAATATGTTTGAAAAAGGCAATTTATTGTCTATCATTAATGGCGATATGAGCCTCTGCTCAGTAGTAAAATAAAAATCAAAAAAAGGAAATTAAATTATGGTTAGAACAGAAGAGATAACAGCTAAAGCTTTGGAGAATGTAAATTTTGATAAATACCTATTGGCAAATGCCGTAGGACAAAGAGCTGAGAGTTTGGCAAATGGAGCTACAACTCTACTTGATATAGATACAACAGGTATGAAAAATACAGATATAGCTCTCTTGGAGATAGCAGAGGGTAAGATAAGTGTAACACTAGAGGGATAGATGTTGTGGATATAGATAGATTAAAAGATGTTCATACCGTAGATGAAGCTACTGCTATCTTATGGGAAGAACTACCAAATCCATCAGCAGATACAAGATACGCTTTAGAGTTTGCCACAGAGGCTCATAAGACTCAATTTAGAAAGAGTGGAGAGCCTTATATAATCCACCCTATACTTGTAGCTGCTATCACAGCGTCTATATCCAATGATGAGACTATGGTTCAGACAGCTCTACTTCACGATGTGGTAGAGGATACAGAGTATGAGTTAGAAGATATACTACAAAGATTTGGTAAAGATGTTGCCTATCTCGTTGAGGGTTTGACTAAAATTGTTGAGATTAGAGATGAGGAGTTGGTATCTTCATCATCTAATGAAAAGCTTATCAGCTCAGCTTTGACATTTAGAAAGATGCTCATAGCCTCTATTAAAGATGTTAGAGTCTTGGTGATAAAGCTTTGTGATAGACTACACAATATGCTAACTCTTGATGCTTTGCGTCCAGATAAACAAAGAAGAATATCAGAAGAGACACTTGTTGTTTATGCTCCTATCGCTCACCGTTTGGGTATCTCTAAGCTCAAAAATAGATTAGAAGATTTAAGTTTTTACTATATCTATCCAGATGACTATAAGGCGATAGATGAGTATATCACCAAAAATGCTCAAAATTTACAGATAAAATTGAACTCTTTTATACAAAGAGTTAGTAAGTTGATTGTTCAAGATGGATTTGATGAAGATGAGTTTGAGATATTTGGAAGAGTAAAACACTACTACTCAATCTATCTAAAAATGCACCGTAAAGGTGTCAGTATAGAAGAGGTGTTAGACCTCTTGGCTGTTCGTATCATAGTAAAAGAGCCTAGCGAGTGTTACCGTATATTGGGTGTGATGCACCTATCTTTTACTCCACTTATATCAAGATTTAAAGACTATATAGCTGTACCTAAAGAGAATGGATATAAGACTATCCATACAACACTATTTGATGAAGAGGGTATCATTGAGGCACAAATTCGTACGATAGAGATGCACCACTTAGCAGAGTATGGTGTTGCTGCTCACTGGAAATATAAAGATGGTAGTAACTGTGTCAATCTTGACTGGTTAGAGTCTCTACACTATCAGAGTGAGTCAGTAGAGGAGTTTTATGAGTTGGCAAAGAGTGACCTCTTTTGTGAAGATATCACAGTATTTTCTCCAAAAGGGGACTACTACACATTGCCAAAAGGCTCTACTGCTCTTGATTTTGCCTATGCTATACACTCAGAAGTGGGTAAAAATGCTGTTGATGCTTTGATAAATAAGCGTAGAGCATCTCTACTGAGTATTTTGAAAAATGGTGATATTGTACGAGTTATCAAAGATACAAAGCCTCATCTTCACTGCTCTTGGTTAGATACTGTTAAGACATCAAAAGCTAAAAATGGTATCAGAAGTATGTGTAGAGCTAGGATAAAAGAGACAGATACTATCAGTGCTTACAATATCTTATCTACTCTGTTTGAGATAGAACATCAAAGAGTTAAAGAGATAGTTGATACTCTAAATCTATCAGATACTATACATAAGTTGCCAAATCAGTTAGATTTTTATAAAGATACTATACACAAGATAGCAGAGTTTATAGGGGCTAAAGAGGTTAGATTTTGGGAGATACTCAAAAAGGGTTATAGAAAGCCTATAAACAAAGAGATACAAAATTTCACTTTCTTTACAAATAAACCTATTGTGGATATAGAGTTTGACTACTGTTGCCACCCTAAGATGGGGGATAATATAGTAGTGTTTTTAAAAGAGAATAGAGCAGTAGTTCATCATAAGTTATGTACTAAAGCGTATGAGATGATAAAAGAGTCAAATCCTATGATATGGGTAGATTGGAAATCTTTAAAATCATCAAAATATAGATTGATTATCAGTCTTCAAAATCAAAAAGGTGTATTGGCTGATTTACTTCAAAAATTATCTGATTTGGATTTGAATGTTGTTAGCATAGAACTTGGTATTAACAGTTCAGAGAGTGCTGAGTATTGTCAGATAGAGGTTGAGAGTAGCGAGAAGAGTAAGAGTGTGCTTCAAGAGAGATTATCTCAAAAAATTAAGCTCATTGAGATTGTCAATTTAGATGACGCATATAACAAATAAGGAAGGTGATAAATGATACAAAAAGCTCTACAAGAGATAAGCAGGGGTTGTGCTGAGATTATAGATAATGAAGCGATAGAGAAGCTTATCGGTAAATACTATGAAGATGGTACTACATATACTGTTAAAGCAGGTTTTGACCCAACTGGTGCTGATTTACACTTAGGACATACTGTACTTTTACAAAAGTTAAGAGTTTTTCAAAATCACGGAGCTAGAGTACAGCTACTTATCGGTGATTTTACTGCTACTATCGGTGACCCGACAGGAAAGAGTGAGACTAGAAAAGTATTAGATAGAGATACTATCTTAGCAAATGCCAAAACATATCAAGAGCAGGTATTTAATGTATTAGATGAGAGTAAAACTGATGTTGTATTTAACTCATCTTGGTTGGATAAACTAGGTGCTAACGGTATGGTTGCTCTTACTACAACTTTCAATGTGGCTCGTATGTTGGAGAGAGATGACTTTGAGAAAAGATATAAAAGTGGGCAGAGTATCTCTATCTCTGAGTTTATATATCCACTGCTTCAAGGTTATGACTCAGTAGAGTTAAAATCAGATATTGAGATTGGTGGAACAGACCAGAAGTTCAATCTACTTATGGGAAGACATCTCCAGAGAGTTTATGGTGTAGGTAAAGAACAAGCTGTTGTTATGATGCCAATCTTAGAAGGGCTTGATGGAGTCCAGAAGATGAGTAAATCACTAAATAACTATATCGGTATCACAGAAGAGCCAAAAGATATATATGCTAAGACTATGTCTATCAAAGATGAGTTGATGTGGAGATATTATGAACTACTTAGTGATAAGAGCTTAGATGATATAGCCGATATAAAAGAGAAAGTATCTAATGGTGAGCTTCACCCTAAAGTAGCAAAAGAGATGTTGGCTATGGAGCTTGTGGCTAGATTTTATGATGAAGAAGAGGCACAAAAAGCAAAAGCAGAGTTTGATAATGTATTTAAAGCAAATCTTATCCCTGAAGATATAGAAGAGTTTGAGTTTGAAGATGGTATATGGATTTGTAAAGCTCTTGTTGAGTCAAAAATTGTAGATTCTACATCACAAGCTAGACGAGATATTAAGCAAGGTGCTGTTAGAATAGACGGCGAAAAAGTTGTCGATGATAAGTTAAATCTAGGTGCTGGGGAGTACATACTTCAAAAAGGTAAGAGAAAATTTGCTAAAGTAAAGGTAGGATAATATGGATTTTAAGGGTTTTAAGATAGGAAAATATGAGATAAAAAAACCTATCGTTCAAGGTGGTATGGGTGTTGGTATCTCTTGGGACAAGTTGGCTGGAAATGTTAGTAAAGAGGGTGCTTTAGGTGTTGTTTCTGCTGTTGGAACAGGTGTTTATAAAAATAGAATGTATCTCGATAAGAGTGAAGTAAGAGGTGGCAATAGACCTTATGAGGCTACAAACTTCTACTCAGCAAAAGCACTCAAAGAGATAATGAAAAATACAAGAGATATATGTGGTGATGCTCCATTGGCTGTCAATATCTTATATGCTCAAAGTGAGTATGATAGAGTTGTTGTTGATGCTTGTGAAGCTGGAGCTGATATTATCATCACTGGTGCTGGACTTCCTCTAACTATGCCTGAAGCTGCTAAAGACTATCCAGAAGTGGCACTTGTACCTATCGTATCTACTGCTAAGGCTTTAAGAATTTTATGTAGAAGATGGAAAAAAACTCACAATAGATTACCTGATGCTGTTGTTGTTGAAGGGCCTTTAAGTGGTGGGCATCAAGGGTTTAAGTATGATGAGTGTTTCTTGGAGAAAAATCAGCTTGAAGCTATCTTACCTCCTGTTGTAGAAGAGGCAAAAGCTTGGGGAGATATACCAGTAATTGCTGCTGGTGGAGTATGGGATAGAGATGATATAGAGAAGATGTTATCTCTAGGAGCTAGTGCTGTTCAGATGGGTACTAGATTTATCGGTACTGTTGAGTGTGATGCTAGTGATGTTATGAAACAGATGATTATCGACTCTACTGAAGATACTATCAAGTTATTTAAATCACCAGTTGGTTATCCTGCTCGTGGAGTAAAGAGTGAGCTTCATAGACGCATCGAAGAGGGGACTGCTCCAAAAGTAGCTTGTATATCAAACTGTGTAGCTCCATGTCAAAGAGGTGTAGAGGCTAAGCAGGTAGGTTACTGTATCGCTGATAGACTATCTGATGCTTATGATGGTATCGCTGAGAGTGGTCTTTTCTTTACAGGGGCAAATGGATATAGACTAAACGAGATTATAACAGTAAAAGAGCTTATTGATAAGCTTATGAACGGAGAAGGATAGCTAGTTTGAAAATATTAAGGGCTTTTTTATATCTACTATTTTTTGTAACTAGCATACAAGCTACACCTTTGATACTAAAGAGTGTCAATATCAAAGGTGGAGATTTGGAGATTGTATTCAATAAAGATTATGATAAAAAAGCTATTAGATATTTTGCTCTATCTAACCCACCAAGAAAAGTATTTGATATGCCAAACACTATCTTGTCAAAATATGCTAAAAAGTCACTCTCATATAGTAAATGTAGAGCTATCAGAGTGGCACAGTATAATAGAGATACAGTTAGAGTTGTTATAGAGACAGATAAACCTTATAGATGTAAAACATACAGACCACTACTAGATAGTAATATATACTGTATTCCTCTTCCTAAGAGTAACTTAAATACCACTCCTAAAAAAACAGATACCCCAAAGCAGATAGTTAAAAAGAGTAGAGATGTTATCGTGATTGATGCTGGACATGGTGGACACGATACAGGGGCTATTGGAGCAGGTAAGAGAGAGAAAGATTTAGTGCTTATTATAGCTAAGAAGGTTGAGCGAGAGTTAAAAAAGTTAGGGTATAGAGTATATCTTACTAGAAGAAGAGATGTTTTTTTAAAGCTTAAACAAAGAACACGAGTAGCAGATAAAAAACATGCTAAGGTTTTTGTATCTATCCATGCCAACTCTGTACCAAGAAGGCTTAGAAATAGAGCTTATGGTATAGAGACATACTTTTTACAAAAGAGTAGAGATGCCAAGTCACAACTCATAGCAGAGAAAGAGAACTCTGCTGTATTAAAAGGTGCTAAGACATCTTTGAGTAAAAAAGTCATTATAGACTCTGTACTAAATGGCCCAAAGATAGTACAGTCAAATAAGTTGGCAATAGATGTTCAAAAAAATATCATATACTATCTAAGACAGCACTACTCAAATATTAAAAATGGTGGAGTAAGACCAGCACCTTTTTATGTTTTAGTTGGAGCTAGTCGCCCATCTATACTTGTAGAGGTTGGTTATATATCTCACTATAAAGAGAGAAAAAGACTATTTACATCTAGATATCAAAACTACATAGCTAAAGGGATAGCTAAAGGGATAGATAGTTATTTAAAAAATAGAAAAAGAGAGTTGGATTTATGATAAATTATATAAAAACTGTTTTGATTGTAACTGTTTTTTTACTGCTAGGGTGTTCTTCTCCTGATAGAAGCAGTGATTTGATTGTTATTGATGCTGGACACGGTGGGGCTGATTGTGGTGCTAAGTGTGAAAATAGATATGAAAAAGATGCTGTATTGGCGATAGTGAAGAGACTTAAAGATGAGTTTGAAGATGAGGGTTATAGAGTCTATCTAACTCGAGCTAGTGATAGGTTTTTAACTCTAGGAGAGAGAACTCGTATAGCAGATAAAAAAGATGCTAAAGTATTTATCTCAATCCACGCTAATGCGATAGCAAATCATTCAAGATTTAACGAGGTAGAAGGGGTTGAGACATACTTTTTACAAAAGAGTAGAGATGCCAAATCACAACGGATAGCAAAAAAAGAGAACTCTGCTGTTCTTCAAGGTACAGATATGTTGAGTAAAAATGTTATTATAGACTCTGTACTAAATGGGCCAAAAATTATAGAGTCACATAAACTTGCTATTGATGTTCAAAACTCTATGATTAAGAGTCTAAGGGGTTCATATCGTGATGTGGTAGATGGTGGAGTAAGACCAGCACCTTTTTATGTTTTAGTTGGAGCTAGTCGCCCATCTATACTTGTTGAAGTAGGGTATATCACAAATCCCAAAGAGAGAAAAAGGATATTTGATAGCAACTATCAAAAGAGATTGGCTAAAGGTATAGTTTCAGGTGTTAGTAGATATTTGAACAATAGAAAAAAAGAGTTGGGCTTTTAGTCCATTTATACAAAAAGGTACTCTATGAAGATAGAAGAGGCGTTGAGAGTAGCATCTAAAAGGTTAGATAGAGTATCTAGTAGAGGGTATTTTGAAGCACAGTTGTTGCTCTGTTTTGTTCTAAAAGTTGATAGAACATATCTTATCACCCATAATCAAGATGAGATTGATAGTGATGAGTTTTTTAAATTGGTTGAGAGACGAGCATCATTTGAGCCTTATGAGTATATCACAAATAGTGTTAGCTTTTATGATATAGAGCTTTATGTGGAACAAGGTGTGCTTATCCCTCGTCCTGAAACAGAGGTTCTAATAGATAAAGCATCAGCTATCATTGAGAGTCAAGATATACAAAATATAGCAGAGATAGGAGTAGGTAGTGGAGCTATCTCTATCGTTTTAGCTAGAAAATACCCACATCTAAATATCATAGCTACCGATATAAATCCAAAAGCTATCGAAGTTGCTCAAAGAAATTTAATGCGTTTTGATTTAGAAGATAGAGTAACTCTAAGAGAGTGTTCTTTGTTGGATTGTGTAGATATAAAGCTTGATATGGTTATATCAAATCCACCATATATCGCCAATGATTTTGAACTTGAGAGAAATGTTGTAGAGTATGAACCGAGTGAAGCTCTATTTGGTGGGGATAGTGGTGATGAGTTACTAAAAGAGATAATCAAAACGACAAAAGAGAGAGATATTAGATGGTTGTGTTGTGAGATGGGGTTTGACCAAAGAGAGCCACTATTAACTTTCATTAACAATCTTGGTGTATATTCGGTTGAGTTTTATAAAGACTTAGCCTCTTTGGATAGAGGTTTTATCATAGATTTTAAAGGTAAAGATGATGAAAAGAAATTTTAGAATAGCAACTATGTTCTATCTGATACTTCTAGGTATTACTCTAGGTGCTGGACTTTTTGCTGGTGCGATTGTAGCACCTGTGATATTTAACTCTGAAGAGTTTTTAGGCTCAAATATACTTACTCACTATCAAGAGGGGCTACTGATGACTCAAAATTTCATCAAACTAGCATATCTTGTTGATTTTAGTGTGATAGTAGTAGCTCTTTATGAGGGGTATAAGTATAAGATGTTTGAGAGAGATAAATTGACTCAAATGGCAACATTTCTATTTATCGCAACAGGTTTAATGTTTGGACACTACTATATGCCAGATATTATAAATCTCCAATTAGCAGGTGAGCAGATGACAAACTCTCAAACTTTTGTAAATATACATAAAGGGAGTGAGATAGACTTTAAGATATTTACTCTAGCAACTTTAGTTTTGATTATTCAAAATATGAGAAAGGCTTGTAGATAATATGTTAGAAAAATCGTTAAAACCTATACTTTTTAGAGATACAAAGGTGTTGATATTGGGTGCTTATCCTAGTATTGTATCGTATGAAAAAGGTTTTTATTATGCTAACTCTCGTAGCCACTTTTGGAAGGTTATGGAGGCTGTTACTAACTATCCTATCAACAACAAAGACCAAAAAATCTGGCTCTTAAAAGAGTCAAATATCGGCTTATGGGATATAGTAAAATCAGCCTCAAGAGATATAGATACAACTATATCTGATATAGATGTTAATGATATGGCATCTTTGGTTGAAGAGTATGAGAGTATCGAGCTTATAGCATTTACAAGTAAGTTAGCAGAAAATATATACAAGAGTCATTTTGATTATCTTGATATAAAAACACTATATCTTCCAAGCCCATTTTTAAACTATACGAAGATGAGCTTTGATAAGAAAGTAGAGGTGTATAAGGAGCTATTGACTCCTTATATCAAAGTGGCTATTTAAATAGTATAGAGCCTACTCTCACTAAGTTTGAACCACACTTGATAGCTAACTCAAAATCACCACTCATACCCATAGAGCAGATAGAAGCACCATCTTTTTGAAGCTTTTCAAATATGGAGTGTGTTAGCTCGAAACTATTTTGAACAATTTTGCTATCTTCACTCTTAGCACCAATACTCATAACACCTTTTAGATTGATATTTTCAAATCTCTCAACTATCTCTTGATATATATCATACGCTTTTTCAGGCTCTATTCCTGATTTACTCTCTTCTAAAGATGAGTTTATCTCCAATAGACAATCCATTGTTCTATCTTTAGCTTTTAACTTTTTATCCAACTCTTGAGCAAGTTCTAAAGAGTCTAGTGCTTGAAATAGAGTAGGCTTTATATCTATAAGATTGTTTATCTTGTTCTTTTGAAGTGTTCCTATCATATGCCACTGTATAGGTAGCTCTGATAAGGTTTTATTTCTATCTCTGAGTTGTTGTACTTGGTTCTCTCCAAAAGCTCTTTGCCCAAGCTCATATAGTGTTTTGATATTTTCAAGTTCACTATATTTACCAACAGCTACAATCTGAACTATACGGTGAGCATCAACACTCAATCTAGCATCTTCTATCTTCCAAATCAACTCATCTAAATTTCTTCTTAATATCTCTTTTTCTAATATCATAAAAACTCTCCTTAATCTAAAATTCTATTTATATCATTATAAACGCCTAGTAACATTAAAGATAGAAGTATAATCCACCCAGCAACTGTTAAATAGTACATCACCTTCTCATTTGCCTCTTTGCCTGAAATCATCTCATAGAGATTGAACATAATATGCCCACCATCTAAAGCAGGGATAGGAAGAAGGTTTAAAACACCTAAATTTACAGAGATGATAGCTGTAAAAAATAGTAGAGCCAATATCCCAGCATTTGATGCCTTTGATGTTATATCTACTATGGAGATGACACCACCTATCTCTTTAGTATCAACATCTCCTACTATCATCTTTTGGATACCTTTAAATATCATCTTACTAGCTTTGATAGTCTCATCGTAAGCATAAGATAGAGCATCTATTGGATTTAATCTCTGAGTTACCTGTTTTAACTCTGGTGATATACCAATGATATGTCTTTTAATCTCTTCATTGAAACGATTTTTGATAGTAACCTCTTTGGGTTCTATGGTTAAATCTATGATTTTATCATCTCTTTGAATTCTCATATCAACCATACCGTTAGAGCTGTTGATAAGTTCCCCAACTTGATACCAGTATTTAACTTCTTGATTGTTGATAGAGAGTATCTTATCATCTTTTTGAAGTTTAGCGATAGATGCTGGTGAGTTCGGTGCTACATCGGCTATATATGGTAGTAGTCTAGGTAGTCCGATAGATGCCATAATGACAAATATCACAAAAGCTGTAACAAAGTTGGCAAAAGGTCCTGCTAGTAAGATACCTATCTTTTGCCACGGTTTTTTTGAGCTGTAACTATCACTATCATAACTCACTTTTGTAGGGTCGCTGTCATCTTGCCCTTTCATCTTCACATATCCACCAAGAGGTATAGCTGAGATGCTCCATTGAGTATCACCAAAGCGTTTGCTAAAGAGTTTTTTCCCAAAACCGATACTAAAAACTTCAACTTTGACACCGAAAAACCTAGCTGTTAGAAAATGTCCCAACTCATGTAAGAAAATTAATATAGATAAAACGATTAAAGCTACGATAGTTCCCATAAAAATCCTAGTAATTTTTACGCAATTATATCGAACTATATAAAAAAATTGATATATATTAATAAAATATTGGTTTTTTTTGATAAAATACCTAAAAGAACTCTTTAAAATGAAAAGGAAGTAAATATGGAAAATAGAGATGAGACACAAGTAACTGATACTTTAGATGAGATACAACAAGAAAATATCTCTGAAGTGGCTGAAAACTTAGATAATAGTGAAGTTGAAGAGAACCAGTTAGATAGCGATTTAGCTAACTTAACTGATGCTCAAGGTGTAGATGGGTTAGTTAAAAAAGCTAAAATATTAGTAGATGAAATTGATGCTAAATATGATGAGGTATTTGATAGATTAAAAACAGATTTAGCAGATTATCAAAATGCTAAAGAAGATTTAAAATCAACTGTTGTAGATGTAAATGGTGAATTAGAGACTCTAATTGGTTATCAACAAGATAAGCTAGACGAGTTAGAGGCTCAAGAAGAGGGTATCCAATACCAAGAAGAGCAAGAGGCATTAGATAGTGTTCAAGATAGTATTGAAGTTTTATCAAAAGATGATTTTGCTGAAGCTCCAGAGTTTAAACTATCAAAAGATATAGCTCCAATGTATGTTCAAGAGCCTTCATCTGGTGGATTTGGTGCGTTCTTGATGGGACTTATCGGTGGTGGAGCTACATTTGCTTCTATGGCATATTTCGCATCTACAAAACTTGGTATCAAGCTAGACCCTTCAAAAATGCCAGATATGGAAGTTTGTAAACCTATCTTTGATTTCTATGCGAAGTTGGTTAAACAGACAGACCCAAATATCGGTATGGGATTGATGGGTGGTTCAGCACTACTTGTATTTTTGATTATCTATAAGATGAAAAAGAGTTCAAGAGCTACTAAAAACCTAGAGTTTGCTAAAGCACAGTTGGCTCAGGCTGAAGAGTTTGTAGCTCAAAAAGAAGATGCTAAAGCTAGATTGGAAGAGATAGATGAACACTGTATTGAAGCTATCAATACATTTAAACTTTATGATGTTGTTCTAAATGAAGAGAAAGCTAAATTGGCAAGAATTAGATTTATAGAAGATGATAAGATAGCAAGTGGTAATTTCCACAGCAAGTCAATCCAAGAGATGGAAGATACTCAAGAGCTTATCAGCAATGTTAAAGAGTATGTAGCTACACCTATGGTTGATGAGAGTAATACTCTATCTCAAGAGATTAAAAAGGCATTGGCAAACTTAAAAGCAAAAATTGATAGTGTAGTTTCAAGACTATATTAATATATCCCAACACCCTCCCAGTTTGGGAGAGTGGTATATTCAAAAAGGGAGTTTAACTCAGAGTTTAAAATTTGTAGTTAGCATAAACTTCTAAAGCATTTACATCATTGTCATCACCGTAGTTAGTGTTACTATATACGATATTGGCATCTATACATTTTGTAAAATTATATCCTAAAATCAAGTCAAACTCATGACCTTCATCATTACCTTGAGCATACTCATAATAAGCATAACTAGCACTAGCAGATATATCAGCATAAGTTGTAGAAGCTTCTACTTTAAACGCATCACCTTCTGAAGTTGAAGCAAAAGTATTCCATGAACTTGTATAGATAGTATCTCTACCTACATAACCAGCTACTCTATCAGATACATTTGAGTAGGCTGCTAAGAAATCAAATCCACCTAAACTAGCAGTAGCTTTGATAGCAAACAAATCTGAATCATCACCAGCATCATAATCTGTCATAACATACTGAGCAGCAGCAGCAAATGTTCCAAAGTTATAACCAGCATCTAGATATACTTGAGTATATTTATTGATTGCTCCATCTACATTATAGTACCAAAGGTTTCCTGAGATAGTATTATCATCATAAACAGCACCAACTGTCCAGTTATCTCCATCTAACTCATTAAAATCATCACCTGAGTTTATACCTCTATAAGTTCTCACATAAGAAGCAACCAATGTAACATTTTCAAAAGAGTGATTTGCTACTGTATATGCTTCAAAAGCCTCTGGAGCTAGTAACCAATCAAAGCTTCCAAGCATTGGAGTATCAAGAAGTTGGCGACCTAGGATAAATGTAGTATCAGCATAGTTTGCTGTGATGTTAGCTACATTGATAAAAGCACCATTTTTACTTCCTTCCATATAGAAAGCATTTGGTTTTTTCATAGTATTCACATAACCGATAGCACTAAAATTCATTGCGATATTTTCATTGAATTTATGAGTTACATCAAGTGTAGCAGCTAAACCAAGTTGAGAGCTATCACCATCAAATAAATCTACGCTATCATCTGTGTAGTAGTACCCTGTAAGTTTACCATTGATTGTTGTGTTTGAGTTACAAGCTTCACTACTTACTGCTGGTGTAGTGATAGTTGGTTGAACAGGTGCTATATCACCACCTGCTACGGCTGAAGAGATTGCGATTGAAGCAATCAATGAAAGTTTTGTAATTTTCATATAAATTTCCTTGTGTTTATAATTGAGTTGGTATATTAACACAAAGATATTGAACTTAGAGGTGAGAAAGTGATTAAAAATTAATCACTTTGTGTTGTGTTTGAAAAAATCTCGTACATACTCATATCCAGAGTAGAGAGTAAGAGCCACAGCCAACCAGAGTATAATATCTCCACCACTCCATCTCATAAGTAGGAAACCTATCGCTATCATCTGTATAACAGTTTTTACTTTACCTGTCCAAGATGCTGATATATTCATACCTTGTGATACGGCTGATACTCTAAGCCCTGTGATAAATAGCTCACGAGTAAGTATGAGGTATATAGCCCAAGCAGATGCCTCTTGTTGTATCATAAGCCCTAAAAAACCAGCAAGAGTTAGCATCTTGTCAGCTAGAGGGTCAAGTATAGAGCCTAGGATTGTAACTTGGTCAAATGTTCTAGCTATATAACCATCAAAAAAATCGGTAGCAGATGCCAATACAAATATAAAAGCAGCAAAGTAGTTTAACCAACTTTCGTGAATACCTTGAAATATAGATGAGTCTTGATTGACTAAAAACATAAACATCAAAGGTGCTAAAAGTAGCCTAATAAATGCCAATATATTTGGTATATTAAAAATTTGCTCTTTTTTCACAACACTACCTAAAAGTTGTTCCACCATCAACTACTAGAGTTTGTCCTGTAATCCAACCAGCTTCAGGGGTACATAGGAAAAATATAGCACCAGCTAAATCTTCAGGTGTTCCCATACGGCTTAAAGCACTTCTTTTTACTGTTTCAGCTTTTACCTCTTCATAGTTTGTAAATGCTCTAAGGGCATCAGTTTCGATTGGACCACCACTTACAGCATTTACTCTAATGCCCATTTCGCCTAGTTCAACAGCAGCATATCTACTCATCGCTTCAACTGCTGCTTTGTTTGTTCCGTGTCCAGCATAGTTGTCTATATAGATAAGGTTACCTGTTGAGCTTAATGTTACGATAGCTCCACCACCAACTTTCTCCATTCTCTTAGCAGCCTCTTGACTACCTGCTACAAACGCACCAACAGTGGCTGTATAGATATTTGTTAAACCTTTTTTAGGACGAAGTTTCATAAATTTACCATAACCACCTACAACACTTCTACCATAAATCATAGCGTTGCTTATAAAGAAATCAACTCTATCAAAATCCTCATCAATAGAGGCAAACAGTGGTTTAAACTCATCAGTATCTAGGATATTTAGTGGGTATGCTTTGGCTTTGATACCGTACTTATCCATCATATCTTGTGCTATCTCATCAGCTGATTCTTTGTTTGAATTGTATGTAAATGCTACATTTACTCCTGCTTTAGCAAATCTGTAAGCTACTGCTTTACCAATACCTTTTGTTGCTCCTGTTATAACTACTGTTTTTCCCTTCATATCAGACATCTTATGCTCCTACTATGTTGTATTGTTTCATTACTGCTTCTATCTTTTTCATATTGTCACTACTTGGTGCTACAAGAGGTAATCTATACTCAAGAGTCGGTATAAGCCCTGCTATATACATAGCTGCTTTGATTGGTATAGGGTTACTTTCACAAAATAGAACTTTATTTATATCAAAAAGCTTATCATTTAGCTCTTTGGCTTTTTTGAAATCACCATCAAGTGCCGAATGGACAAGTTGGGCTTTCATATCTGGAAGTAGATTTGATGTAACAGAAGTTACACCTTTTGCTCCACTAGCTAGTAGTGGAAAATCGATAGGGTCATCACCACTAAATACATATAAATCAGGTACTTTTGCCAATAGTTCAACAGTTCTCTCTATCGAACCTGTTGCCTCTTTAATCCCCATGATATTTTCAACATCATCATAAAGTTTTTTTACAGTATCAGGAAGTATATCAACACCTGTTCTACCAGGTACATTATATAACATAAATGGTATCTCAACAGCAGATGCTATCGCTTTATAGTGCTGGTAGAGTCCCTCTTGAGATGGTTTATTGTAGTATGGGCTTACTGAAAATATAGCATCAACACCACAACTTTGAGCGTGTTTGGCTATATCTATCGCTTCATGTGTAGCGTTACTTCCTGCTCCTGCTAAGACTCTACAAGATGTATCTCTACACACTTCAACAGCTATCTCTATACATCTTTTATGCTCATCATGGCTTAGTGTAGCACTCTCTCCCGTAGTACCTACTGGGCATATCGCATCTACACCATTTTCTATCTGTCTTCTTATCAAGTTAGCATAAGTAGCCTCATCTAAGTGTCCATCTTTAAATGGAGTGATTATCGCTGTACTTAAACCTGTAATATAGTTACTCATATCCATTCCTATTGTTTTGCTTCTTCTTTTTTCAATATCACTGTTGTTGAGAAGTCACTATCAAAATACTTCTTAGCAACACGAGTTATATCTTTGAGTGTAATTTTATCTAATTTCTCTTCATATTCAAGTAAAGGTTTGATATTTCCTCTAGCAAAATAGTCTCCAAAGAGGTCAGCTACACTACTAGAACTCTCTAAAGAGTAGATAAAGTCAGCTTTTGTGTTGATTTTTACTTTATCCAACTCCTCTTGAGTTACTCCACCATCTTTTAATCTTTGAAGTATAGATAGTATCTCACTCTCTACCTGAGTTGGTGCTACATCGGCATTACACATAGCCATAATCAAAAATATACCAGCATCTTTTAGCTCCATATTGTACCCATAGATACTATTGACAAGATGTTTTTTCTGTACTAACTCTCTTTCAAACCATGAGCTTTTACCCATACTTAAAATCTGAGAGATAGCTGAGAGTACAACTTGGTCTTCATCTTCAAAGTTAGGGATAGAGTAGGCGATAGCTATCGTATCTACATGGTTATCTTTTTTATGGATTACAGCTCTTTTTGCCCCATCACACTTAGGCTCTTTTGCGTGTAGTTTTGGTATCTTGTGTGTATTTTTGATATTGTCAAAATAGTTTTTAGCACTATCAAATACCGACTCTTTATCTATATCACCAGCAACGATAAGTATAGCATTTGATGGTTGGTAGTATGTGTGATAAAACTCTCGTATATCCTCTATTTTCCAGCTTTTGATATCCTCCATAAAACCGATAGGTAACCAGTGGTAAGGGTGATATACAAAGTGTGTGTTAAATAGTCTAAAGTAGAGATAACCCATAGGGCTACTATCTGTTCTTAAAAGTCTCTCTTCAGCTACAACAGCTCTCTCTCTTTGAAACTCCTCATCACTTAGATTTAGGTTAGTCATAAGTTCAGCAAAAAGCTCAAGAGTCATATCTAGATTTTTACTCGCTGTTTTGATAAAGTAGTGAGTCTTATCAAATCCTGTTGAGGCATTATTTACTCCACCGTGACTCTTTACGATAGTATCAAACTCACCCTCTTTAAATCTTTTTGTAGATTTGAAGTTCATATGCTCTAACATATGTGCGATACCAGTTTTTCCCAATATCTCATTTCTACTTCCTACTTTATAGTATATATCTGTCGTGATAACTCCTGAGTTGTTATCCATAGGTATAGCAACAACCTCCAATCCGTTATCCAATGTTTTTGTATAGTAATTTGGCAGTGAATTTGCCATTAATGCTCCTGATATAGCCATAAAAACGGCTGTTTTTTTCAATAAGTTTTTGAACATCATTTCCAATCAGCACCAACTGCTTCAGAGATATGTGTAAATCCATCTTTTTTAAGTAGTCTGATAAGTCCCTCATTGATATCTTTGATAAGTTTTGGCCCATCATAGATAAGAAGACTAAATACCTGTACGAGTGATGCTCCAGCTCTGATACGACGATAAGCCTCCTCGGCTGAATCTATCCCTCCAACAGAGATAAGTAGTGTCTTATCGTGGAACTCTTTTCCTATCTCTTTGAAAAGATTGTAAGATTTCTCTTTTAGTAACTCTCCCGAGATACCACCAAAATCTTGTTTATTGGGGTTATCAGTTATAGAGTAGTCTATGGTTGTGTTTGTAGCGATAATCCCATCAGCTCCAGCACTCACAGCAAACCCACAAAGAGCTAAAGCATCTTCAGCACTCATATCAGGTGCTATCTTAAGCAGTATAGGTTTTGTTGTGATAGCTTTACCCATCTCAAATATAGCTTTGATAAATGCTTCATTTTGTAAATCTCTAAGCCCTGGAGTGTTTGGAGAAGAGATATTGATAACCATATAATCCCCATAATCTTTAAACGCTTTAAATAGCTTCTCATAATCATCAAGAGCTTCACTCTCTGGTGTTAGTTTGTTTTTACCTATATTTATCCCAACAGGGTAGTCAAAAAAGTATAGTTTCTTTAACTGTTGGATAGCATAATAACTTCCATAGTTGTTAAATCCCATAGCATTTTGGATACTTCTATCCTCTATCAGTCTAAATAGTCTAGGTTTAGGATTTCCTGCTTGTGGTTTTGGTGTAACTGTACCTATCTCAGTAAATCCAAATCCTAAAATAGGCATAGCAGTAGTGTATTGGGCATTTTTATCAAATCCAGCACCAAGCCCAACAGGATTTTGAAACTCTCTGCCAAATATCTCTTGAGTTAGCATAGGGTGAGTTACAAAATATCTGTTTTTAAAGTATCTCATAGCAGTAGGGCAGTACTGTACTCCACGAAGTCCAAACCCAGCTACACTATGAGCCGTCTCAGGGTCAAGTTTGAAAAATATCTTTTTTAATTTTTGGTATGTTATAAGTGACACTTGTTACTCCATTTTGGAAATAAAATATCTTATATTATACTATCTTCGTGGTTAAAGGTTGATTTGGGGTTGGTATTATCGTCGGGGTGGGGACACTCCGACCTACAAAAGCTTCATTTAAATCGATATGAAGTGTCGTAATCAACGATTACGACTTACGCGAAATACTTTCATAACTTTTTTTTCGATGTAAAACTCTACCGATAATTATAGTATCATCTACTACATCAAAAAGTACACGATAGTTACCAATTCTTAATCTATAAGCAGGTTCAAAATTAGTTAATTTTTTTATATTTGAGATATTTGGAAAATCCTTAAGAGCTAAGATTTTATTATGAATATTACTTTTAAATGGCTCAGATATATTTCTTAAATCTTTGATAGCACTTTTTCTAATTTCAATTTTCATTTTTTAGATAACTTTCAAAAGATATACTCTCTTCATCTCTAGTGGCGTTTAATAATTTAAGGTCTTCTATATCTTCTTTTGATGTTATCTCCAATCCATCATTTTTAAAATGTTCTAATAGCCATAAAACTTTTTGAGTTAGAGTATCGTTGTTGATATTGATTGTTATAGTATTCATCTGATTACTCCATTTGATTAGATATATGGAGCGTATTATACTATCTTCGTGGTTAAAGGTTGATTTAGGGTTGGTATTATCGTCGGGGTGGGGACACCCCGATCTACAAAAGCTTCATTTAAATCTATGTGAAGTGTCGTAATCAACGATTACGACCTACACGAAATAACATTTTAAATCTATCAAAAAAAGATGGTTTTGTTTCTTGGTAAGTTTGCATATATATTGCGATTTGTTCTACTATTGTAATAGCTTGGTTATTTTCAGCTATGATGCTAAGTCCAAACCATATATCCCAGTCTATTCTTATAGATGCATCTTCTTTTTTAAAATCTTGTGATACCCCATCAAAACCCATCCCTATGATACCACTAGTAGTTACTAGTGAAAATTCTTTTGTAAGTTTTTGTATGAGTTTAGAGTATGAATGATAACTTTGTATTTCATCTACTGTATAGATAAGCTGGTTTGAGTGAGTTTTAGATTTTTGAATTTTCATTTTGTAACAATCTTTGATTTGTATATTTGGTATTATCGTCGGGGTGGGGACACCCCGACCTACACGAGATTATGTTTTAGCTAAAAACTACTACTTTCTACTTACTAACTCCTACCTAAAAAAGCTCTACGCTCTAAGCTTCAAGCTCACTTATGCTTTTTCCCACACAGTTCCATCAGCTGTATCCATGATGGATATGCCCATAGATATAAGTTCATCTCTTATGGCATCTGAAGTA
>Ga0256828_1000153_pt1 | contig 46488 bp, 50 predicted proteins | sample CV88metaG_FD_185993 | JGI IMG/M metagenome (GOLD analysis project Ga0256828, IMG submission 185993) | Hydrothermal vent microbial communities from East Pacific Rise, Pacific Ocean - CV88 | ecosystem: Environmental > Aquatic > Marine > Hydrothermal vents | place: Pacific Ocean: East Pacific Rise...
ATATCTGTTTTGAGCTAAAATTAATCCTATAAATAATCCTATAAAATATATATAATGTTTTTGATGAAATAAATCACTAGAAATTATAGAAAATAATATATGCAATATAAAAAGCATTTTAATAATATGAAGTTCTTTGTCATCGATTTTCAATTTCCATAAATAATAAAATATACTCAAAAAGAAAATTAAACCTATAATACCAAGTTGAGTTAAAATATCAATATATTGATTATGAAAATGCCATTTATGGTATCGTTTTAAAAATTTTAGATTGTATTGTTTGATTTTATTTGCATAATTAACCATCTCATCCATATTGTCTTTTATCCCTACACCTATAATAGGATTATCAGCAATAATTTTGCTACCAACATAAATCATAGCAACTCTTGTTCCCCAAGATGTATTGAAATTTTTATGTGATATAAGAGTATTGATATTGGATGTTCCAGCATCAATACGATGTTTAAAAACAGGTAAAGTTTTATAAGCACCTATTGATAAAATCACAATTAAACTTATCGTTACAAATAGATACTTTTTTTTATGTTTCAATATATAAAAGAGTAAAAATAATTGTACAACAATATATGATATTAAACCTGTTCTTCCTCCAGAAATAAATAAATTAATACTAATAGTAATATAAAAAAACAGATACACAAATGTTAAATATTTGTTTTTATGTAATAAAATTTTATACAATGTTAAAATAGCAACAAAAGCTATTATAGCACTATAGATAGTATGACTCATAAATGCTGTAGGTGAATTGCTTGGATGGGTAATATTATAGTGTGTAGTCCAATAATGAAAATATATTCCATAAGTGATAATTTCACTTGTAAACATAGCAACTAAAAAAGCTATAATAGCATATTTAATATATTGTCTTTTTATTGATGTAAAGATTAGTACAAATGGTAAATAATATAAATATTTATTTACATAATATACAGCTGATATAGTATGAGAACTCCATATGATAGATATATAATTATATATAAGAAATAATACAAAAGCAATAACAACTTTAGAAGATTTTAATAAGTTCCATTTCTCTTTGAATTTACCTTCACATAACCATAAAATAAATAATGTCAAACTTAATATTTTTGTTATATCTTTGTTAAATGGTATAGATAATATAAACAATATAATAACATAATTTATTATATTGTTTATATTAAGTTTATTATTCAATGATTGAATAATCATCTGTATCGTGTGTCCAATTTTCTTTTGGTGTTTTCCAATCACCATATTTGTAAGTTAAGTATTTGTCATAATCTTTTGGAATTGTACATTTTATTCCACAAAAGTCTATTTCTACTAATTCATCAGTCATATATTCTAATGGTACATTATTTTCTTTACCATAAGCCATCCAATAACTTTTATTATTATATTTATATTTAAAAAATATATCAATACAAGTATTACCTCTACCAAAAATCCAAAATTTATTTGTTCTGACTTTTGCAATTTGATAGTTATTGTTATCTGTAAATGTTATAGTATGTATACTTGTATTGTGATTTTTATTAAATTTGTTTAATGATTCTTTAAATGTAAATAAATATGTTCGTAATTTATATTTTTGTTTAATTTCTTCTAATACAGCAGGAATTTTATGATAATCTGATTCATTTAGTAGTGATATATCAATATCATCATCCCAAGGTATTAATCCTTTATCTCGTATTGCACCTATTAATGTACCAAAATCCAAATAATATTTTATATTATGTTTATTTAATGTATCTGTTACACATTTTAAAAGTTTAATTGCATTATCTCTATTTTTTTTAATTCTAAAACTTCTATCTGCCATTTATTACCTTTGTTGTTTATGCAAAATCATTTTTTAATCTTTTTAATATTTCAAAAGCTTTATTTATATCATTGATATTTATAGCTTCGATTTTTTTTAATGTTTCTTTTAAATCTGTACTTGAAATCCCCTCTGTTCGTGGTAAATATACCACTTCACAATATTCTTTGAGTTCATCAAATTTACCTTCCCAATCATGACCCATAGCAAAAACATCTATATCATATTTTTTAATATCATCTATTTTTTGTTCCCAAGTATTTTCAGGGATAACCATATCTACATATTTTATAGCTTCTACTATAGCAGCTCGTTGATCATACGGAATAATTGTTTTTTTACCTTTTAGTTCATTAAATTGATCTGTAGAAACAGCTACAATCAATTTATCACCCAATGCTTTTAATCTTTCAAGTAATTTTAAATGCCCTATATGAAACATATCAAATGTACCATAAGTTAATATTGTTTTGTTTTTCACTTCAAAAACCTCTTATTTTGATTGATTATATCTAAAACTAATTTACTGTTTACTTTAACATTGTTTGTTAACAACTTGTATGTTTTGGTATCTCTTATCTCATTTTTAAATAATTTATCAGGCATATTTGAAAATACATAAGTATATTTAGATGTTATGATTGCATTATCATTCCAATTTGCTATAAAAGCATAATCTCTATGATAATTTTTATCAAACAAATTATATCCACTTGAATAATCATTTGGAGGGTTAGTAACACCAATCAAACTTAATAATGTTGGCACTATATCCAAATGACTTGTAAATTGTGAAGTATTAGTAATAGTTAATTTATTTTTTAAACTATTTGGTAATTTTATAATCATAGGGGAATTTGTTTGTGCTTTTGAAAAAGCTGAATTATGCCCAAAAAAACCATATTCATAAAATTCTTGACCATGGTCAGAAGTGTATATAATAAGTGAATTGTCATATAAGTTGTTTTCTTTTAGTTTTTTAATTATTTTTCCAAATAATTTATCATTGTAATAAACAGCATTTTTATAACTTGCAAATATAGATTTTAAATCTTTTCCATCTTTTGTAACAGTTAAATAATTGATATTTTTATCATTTGCATGAAATTTATTGATAGATGGTGGAAAAGAATAACCATGAGGTGAATCCATAAACAAAAATGCAAAAATAGGTTTATTGTGGTTATATTTTGGTATTTTGTTTAATAGATATTGACTACTTTGTTTATCTTTTTCCCAAGGTACTCCAGGAAAATCATCTTTTATATTTGGTATGATATTTACATATGCTGTTTTTCTAAATTCAGGCCAAGATGTATTTGTAGAAGAGATTATATCAATTTGATAATCTAATTGTTTTAATACATCAAACAACACACTACCTTTGGCATTATCTAAAAAACTAAACCAATATGTTGCATTTATCCCATACATCAAAGAAAATATACCAAATCGCGTAGCATTTCCACCACTACGATGATTTTGTAGAACAATACTGTCTTTTTTGAATTGTTCTATATTTGGAGCTGTTTGTTTATTTAGGATACTGTTTCGTACAGCATCACTTGCAATAATAAAAATATTTATTTTATTTGGATCTGAAGATATATTTAATTTGTGTAGTGGATATTGTAACTCTCCATTTATTTTTATGGTATTTTTTACTTCAACATCAGGTTTTATACCAAAATATTTATATGCAATTCTATTAAATGTAAGTGGTTGATATAGTGGTATCACTTTAAATTTTACCATTATATCGTTGTGATTAAATAATGCAGCATATCCATAAGCTACTTTTTCCCCAAGTACAATAATAATAAAAGGTACAATAATCAGTTTATTTAGTTGTTTGTTTAATAACTTTTTATTATCTTCAAAGCTTTTTAGTAATTTTTTTATGATACTAATTTCAAATATAATAAAAAATAAAACTATAGATACAAATAGTATTACGGGTGCTATACCAAGCTGGATTGAATCAACAGCATCAGGAGAGGTAATAATATTTAACACCATCGCATTTATATGAAATTTGTATAATCTAAATATAAAAAAATCTACAACCAAAGCTATATCAACAAAAATAAAAAGCAATCCCATAATATAAAGTATTATATTGTTTTTATATGCAAAAATAAATGTTAAAATATAGATTAAGATATAAATAATAATTGCACTAGAGATAGACCCAAAAAATATCATCAAAAAATCTACTATTTCGTATGAATTATTATAAATCATAAAAGGTATAAATAAACAAATAGTTAAAAACATATTTGCTTTAAATAACAATGAATAATTAATGTTTTTCATCTGTATCCTTATGTGTTTGGTGTTGGTATATATCATATGATTGATAAATATACATTAAGCCTTTTTGTATTAGTTTATTATCTTTTGGTAATTGTTTATAATCAAAATTATAAACAATAGGTGGTTTGTTGATTTGGTATAATACAAATTTATTATTTTCAAGATATGCAAAATTATTACGATGGATTATTAATGCTCTTGAGTGTTTATTTTTGGTCAAATCTATCCCCATTGTTGGTATTGTTGCATCTATTCCAGCAATATCCAATAAGGTAGGAGCTATATCAATTTGGTGTGTTACCCCTTTGATATTTTGAGGTTTAAGATCTTTTGCAATAATAAGCGCAGGGATTTTAAACTCTTTTACAGGGATTTTTTGATCCCCAAACATATGTGCATTATGATCTGCTACCATTGCTAATACACCATCTTTAAAAAAGTGCTTATTTTTAAGAGAATTATAAAATTGATTTAATGCAAAATCTGCATATTTTATAGAATTTGCAAATGATTTCACAGGAGCTTTAGTGTAATATTTGATTTTGCCATCTGGATAATCAAATGGTTTATGTGAAGAAAGTGTAAACATCATCAAAAATAAAGGTTGTTTTGTATGATTTAATATTTGATTGGCTTTTTTGTATAACTCTTCGTCACACACTCCCCAAGTATATCGTTTGATAGATTTATCAAAATCAAATTTATCTATAACTTTATCAAATCCATTATTTAGTGCAAACCCTTTCATATTGTCAAATTTGCTATCTCCACCATATAAAAATATAGTTTTATAACCATTTTTTTGCATCGTTTTTGCAATGGTATAAAAATTGTTAATAGATTTTGGTAGTTTTAAATAACTATCTGCATAAGTTGGAAATAAAGAAGATGTAACAGCTTCAAATCCACGATTTGAACGATTAGAAGATGAATACATATTTGAGAGAAATAATCCATCTTTGCTCATAGTGTCAAAATGTGGTGTTGTAGGTGTTCCCCCTAGTGAACCTACATAAGATGAGCCAAAACTTTCCATCAATACTAAAACAATATTTTTTTTCTTTTTGAAAGTTGTAGATTGATGATGTAAAAGATTGAGTTTGTAGTTTTTGTTTTGTAGTTTACCGTAGTTTGGCATAGTTTCTTTTGATTTTAAATATACAGAATACAACAAAGAAAAAACAGTATTATTTACAATCTCATTAGTCATCGCAGAATTGCTATAACTATAAAAACTTTGATTTGGAGTTGAATCTGATACAGAAGATCTTATTCCTAAAAATAAAATAACAAATACAAAAGGGAATAAAAGTATTTTGTGCAATATACTTGATTTTGAAAGTTGAGCAGAGTATTTGAAAAATTTGATTGCTATAAAAATGAGTAAAGGTACCACTACAATAATTTGTAGTTTGTATGATTCCCACAACATATCAAAAATCTCTTGAGGATATTTTAAATAAGATACAAATAGATAATTTAATCTGTTGTGAAACTCCTCAAAAAATAGATAATTAGCTATTTCAAGATATGTAAAAACTACAATTTGTATTGTTAATATAACTCTAGTTAGTAGGATTAGATTTAAACTAAATAGTATAATAGGTATCAATAAAAATACAAATATAGCAATAATATCCATTCTAAGGCTATATATCCAAAACCATATATCAATATTTATATTATATTTGACAATTAATGCAACCCTTGCAATATCAAATAAAATTAATAGTATAGTGATATATTTTAAAAAAAATCTATAACTTTTAAGTGTATTTACCAATCTTTATCCCTTGATAGTATTGATTGTTTGAATAATTTCATCAACTTCGATTTCATTAATAGAAAAATCATTTTTATCCAATTTGTAATGATTGATTTTTGAACTTGATTTAACAACTTTATTAATAGGTGTTATATAAACACGATTTGTAGGTGTCGGCCCAAAAATAGTTATAGATGGTTTATTTAAACCCCATGCCATATGAGTAGGTCCTGTATCATTGCCAATTAAAAGTTCACAATTTTCAATTACAGCTTTTAGATTATTTAGATTACCTTTTGGTAAGATATGCAAATATGAACTTTGTTGTTCCATAAAAATCGCTTTTTGTTTTTCCTGTTCGCTTCCCCATACGATATATGTAGGGGTTTGTAATTTTTCTGCTAGTTGGATAAATTTTTCTTTTGGGTAGTTTCTACTTTCCCATGTTGAACCTATAACAAAAAGGTTATATTTTGGTAACAAATCAGTTATAGTAGTATTAGAATATAAAAATCTCTTTTTATTGATAATATCTTCACTTGTAACTTTTATCCCTAATGGTTCACATATAACTTTTACATTTCTATCTATTGTATTTTGATCATATGCTATATGTGTATGTTTATCATAAAACAAAGCAGCAAAACTTTCCCTTATAGAATCTTTTGCAAAACCACTTATATATGAACCTACTATTCTAGCACCTACTATTTTTGCTACTATTGCTGATTTGATTAGTCCTTGGGCATCAATCACAACATCATAATTGTTTTTTCCATATTGTTTTAATATAGATATTTGTTTAAAAATAGCCATTTTATTTTGTTTAACAGATTTTAAATCAATAGTTAAAATATTGTTTATATCTGGATTGTGTTCAAGTACACCTTTAAAGCCTGATTCAACAATCCAATCTATAGTAGAATCAGGGTAGTGTTGTTTGATGAATTGTAATGCCACCATAGCATGTATAATATCACCCATAGCAGAAAGTTTTACGATACATATTTTCAAAAAAAACTCCATAAATAAATAATATTTATTATACTATTTTTTAACTATGATAAATATTAATCTGACTAATGGTCAATTTTATCTTTATCTAAGTTAAAATCATATATTATTCCACACTTGACCATTGGTCAGAAAGGAATAAAGTGAAACAGTTATCAAAAAAAGATATTAAAAGAAAACAGATCGCAAAATCTTGTTGTAATATATTTGCTAGTGGTAATTTTCACGATATACCAATCAGTCAGATAGCTTCAACTGCCGGAATAGGTAAGGGAACTATATATGAATATTTTCAAAATAAAGAAGATATTGTATTTGAACTTATGAGTTGTTTGCAAGAGGATTATGATGATAAATTTCATCAAAACCTTTCTATGGCTGAAGATGATTATGAAAAAATTATTGTTTTGTTTGATATATTTATCAGTTCTGATAAAGTGACACAAATACAAAGGGAAATTTATAAACAGTTTTTAATAGTGTGTTTAACAAAACCATCAAAAGAGATATTAAATTATAATGCTAATTTAAGAGCAAAATATATATCTGTATTGGATGAGATATTAAAAAACCAATCTTTATCTACAAAAATTTATGATACAGTGATTGGATTTTTTATAGCATCAAGTAGTTTAGATGGATATGACTTGGAACATACTGTTAAGGATTATATAAAATCTAAAATTTATAAGGAGAATAGATGAAAAAGAAATTGATGCTTTTATCATTACCAGCTTTGATATTGGCTAATACGATCAGTTTTGAAGACGCTTTAGATAAAACTTTGACAAATAATCAGAGTTTAAAAGCTAAAAAACTGTCAATAGAAAAAGCAAAATTGGATCTAAAAAGTGCAAAAGGGTATAATTACGGTACATTGACATTCAATGAAAATATCGCAAGAAGTAATAATGCTTTAAATGTATTTGGTATGAAGCTTATGAGTAGAGAGGCTGATTTTGGCGATTTTGGATTTAAAGACTTTTTAGGTGGTATAGGTAATGTTATGGGTGCTGCTGGGGGTGATTTTGGAAAATTTTCAAATATGATGAGTGATCCAAATGCACAAAAACAGATGCTTGATACTCAACCAGATGATTTAAATAATCCAGATGCTAGAACAAATTATGAAACAAAAGTTATTTATGAAGTTCCGTTATTTACAGGGTTTAAACTAAGCAATGCAAAATCAATGGCACAACTTCAAATCAAAGCAAATATGGCAAAATACAATCATGATAAAAAACAAGTTGGTTTAGATGTATTAAAAGCATATAATGGTGCAGTTGCTGCAAAATATTTTATAGATGCAACACAAAAAGCAAAAGAAGCAACATCTTCATTTGTACATTTTGCAACAGAGATGTATAAAGAGGGATTTGTAACATCAATAGATGTAAAACAAGCAAAAGTATATGATATGAAAATAAATTCACAAATACTTGAAGCAAAAAATCAATACTCTTTGGCACTTGCATATTTAAGATTTTTAACAAATGATAAAGAGATTACAGATGTAGCTGATTTTAAAACTATAGCAATAGATATGAATAATATAGATACATTAAAAAATGATCTTTATATAAATAGAGATGATTTTAGATGGATGAAACAAAATACAGCAACTATGAAAAAGAAAATTGCATTTGAAAAAAGTGGTAATTATCCTATGATAGGAGCTCATTTGGAATATGGGTTTAATGATAATCAACTAAATAATCTAAAAAGTACAAAAGATTATTACACTATGGCTGTTGGTTTAGAATATAAATTATTTGATGGATTTAAAACATCTGCAAATATTCAACAAGCAAAAATAGCATATGAAAAAACAAAACATTATCTTGACTATATGAAAAGTGGTATTAAACTACAAGTTGAAAAAGCTCTTCTTACACTTAAAACAAAACAATCTGTTTTAAAAGAGAAAATAAAAGCTAAAACTTTAGCAGATGAGGTTTTAGTACAAGCTCAACAAATGTATGAAAATCAATTGATGAAAATGAGTGATCTACTTATGCAACAAGCTTTGGCACAAAAAGCAAGAGCAGAAGTGATTTTGGCAAAATATGAAGAAACTATAGCAGCAGCTCAACTGAAACTTGCTTTAGGTAACAAATTAAAATAAAGGATAAATATGAAGAAAATAATTTTAGCAGTATTATTAACTATCGGTTCGGTATATGGACAAACTATAGAATTAAGTGCAACAGTGATTTCAGATAATGAAAAATTTATTACAAGTAGATTTATGGGATTTGTAAAAAAATTAACAGTATCTGATGGTTCAATTGTAAAAAAAGGGCAATTATTGTATCAAATAGATACAACAGATATAGATGCAAAAAAATCACAAGCAAAACTTCAAGTATCTATGTATCAAACACAATTTGAGATAGTAAAACGAAATTATGAAAGATTTCAAAGATTGTATGAAAAAGGTCTTGTATCAAAAGTAAAAGTTGAAGAGTTACAAATGAATTATAAAAATTTACAAGATATGATTGGTGTAGCAAAATCGCAATTAAACGAAGTAAACAACCAATATAAATATTTGGAAATCAAAGCTCCAAATAATGGTGTAATTACTAGAAAAATGATAAAAGTAGGGGAGATGGCAATACCAGGTATGCCTGCGCTTGTACTTACAGATTTAAGTTCTCTTAAAATCAGAGCAGAGATAAGTGAAGGTGATCTTTTTAAAATCTCAAAAGGTCAAAAAGTAGATATTCAAATACCATCTTTAAAATACAATACTATAGGAACTATCGCTTCAATAATTCCAAGTTCTAATCCTATGACACATACATTTATGATAAAAATTGATTTTAAAGCAACATCAAAAGTTTATCCAGGTATGTATGCAAAAGTTAATATAAAGGTAAAATAATGGATGAAAAAGATTTATCATATATAAAAGTGACAGATTATGCAGGGAAACTTGCAAAATCGTTTTTATATAGTCCACTAACTGCTGTACTAGCTATATTTTTATTGGCTATTGGGTATTTGTCTTTGCAAATTATGCCAAGAGAAGAAGATCCTCAAATTGCTATTAGTGGTGGAAGTATTATTATACCAGCACCTGGATTATCTCCAAAACAGATAGAAAAAGTTATTTCTGAACCTCTTGAACAGAAACTAAGAGAAATTAAAGGGGTACAACATATTTATTCTATGAGTATGGATAATGTTGCTGTGATTAATGTGATGTATTATATTGGTCAAAACAGAGAAATATCAAATTTAAAACTTTATGATAAAGTTATGCAAAATATGGATAAATTACCAAAAGAGGTTATGCAACCTTTGGTAAAACCTTTTGATATAGATATTGATATACCTATAGTTAATATTGCATTTTATCAAAAAGATAACACTATTGGTTATAATGAATTTATAAAAACTATTCAAAATCTTAAACAAAAAATAAGTGCAATTGATAGTGTTTCTAAAATTGAATTAAAAGGTGCAAAAAAAGAACAATATAATGTAAATGTTGATTTGGCAAAATTAAAAGGTTACCATCTTTCATTAGGACAAATTGTACAAGCTATAAAAGCTATTACTATTAATGTACCAAATGTAAAAACAAATACAACTGATGGTAAACTTGTTGTTTTTGGTATTAAAAATGCGATTGATAGTGTAAAAGATGTTCAAAATATTATTGTTGCTCAATATATGGGAAGTCCAATATATTTAAAAGATGTTGCAAATGTAACAGATGGACTTAATATACAAGATAAAAGATCTGCATCGATTATATTAAAAGATGGAGATAAAATAACATCATATGAACAAGTTACTATGAGTGTAGCAAAACTTGGTGGTACAAATGCTGTATTTGTAGCATCTGATGTAGATAAAGTATTAGAAGAATATGCTGATCAATTAAACCAAAAAGGGATAGGATTTACTATTACTAGAAATTATGGTGAAAGAGCAAATGAAGCAGTTAATGATCTTGTTCATCACTTGGTAATTACTATTATTATTATTGCTGTTATGTTGATTTTCTTCCTTGGATGGAAAGAATCTATGATTGTAACATTTACAGTTCCTGCAATTTTGGCTGTAACATTATTTATTGCATATATGACAGATCAAACAATCAATAGAATTACACTGTTTGCATTTTTATTATCCCTTGGATTGCTTGTGGATGCTGCTATTATTGTAATTGAAAATATCCATAGACATTTACATGCTCATGATAGTGAACATCATGATATGGATGAATTGCTTGTAAAAGCTACAGATGAAATTGGAGCTCCTACAAATGTAGCAACATTGGCAATTATACTTACTATGGTACCTATGGCATTTGTTGGTGGTATGATGGGTGAATTTATGAAACCTATCCCATATAATGTACCTGTTGCATTGTTGGCATCGTTGTTTGTTGCATATATTTTTACACCGTATTTAAGTAAAAAATTATTAAAACGAAGTGAAGATGGAGCGCATCACCATAAAATAGAAGGGGAAGATAATGAGTCATAAAAATCATACAGGTAGTAAATTTGAACATTTTGTACATTGGATTTTAGATAGTAAATTTAGAAAATTTATAGTTATTTTGTTGATTATGGTATCACTAGCTGGATCTATTATGATGTTCCCAACAAAATTGGTTTTAGCAAAAATGTTACCAGGTAAAAGTACAAATACTTTTACAATATATGTTGATACACCATCTGGTAGTTCTATAACACAAACAAAAGCTGTAACACAATGTGTAAATAATATTTTACAAAAAGAGAAAGAAGTTGTAAATATCGATACATTTTTAGCTCAAGGAGCACCTCTTGATTATGCTGGTCTTGTAAAAGGTAGTGGTATGAAAATGGGTGAACAATACAGTGAAATCGTTGTAAATCTAACAGATAAAAAAACAAGAGAAGAAAAATCTTTTAATATGGTACAAAGATTAAGACCTATTATACAAAAAAGATGTTCTCCTATTGTTGATGGTACAAATATCAAAATGATAGAGATGCCAGCTGGTCCTCCGACACTTGCTTCTATTGTGGTAGAAGTTTATGGAGATGATAATACAAAAGTAGTAAATTTAGCACATAAAGTAGCTAATATATTAAAAAATACTGATGATCTTGTAGATGTGGATGTTATGAGTGATGAGATATATACAACTTATAAACTTATCCCATTGACAGATAAAATTACAAGAAGTGGATTAACTGTTGATCAAGTTAACAAAATTTTATATCTTGCATTTGAAGGTATGGTAACAGGTGTAAAAAATACTATTACAAATAATGATCAAATAGGTGTATTTGTAGTATTAAGTGAAAAAACACAAACTATAGATAAAAGCTCAAAAGAGTATTTAACAAACAAACTAAGTTCATTAAATCTTATGAATAAAAAAGGGGCTATGATCCCTTTAACAGAAGTTGTAAAAATTGTAAAAACAAAATCAAATCCTACAATTTTTCATAAAGATTTAAAAACTATGGTAAATGTTATTGCTGAAACAGATATGGTATCTCAAGTTTATCCATTGCTGGATGCAAGAGAAAAAATGATTGAATATTTTTCAAAAGATTATGAGATTACAAAAGCTGGATTTACAACATATATGTTTGATCTAAATCTAAAAGATAAAAAAACAGGTGAAACTTATCTTTTAAGATGGGATGGAGAGATGAAAGTTACACTTGATACTTTTAGAGATTTAGGAGCTGCATTTATTGCTGCGCTTGTATTGATATTCTTACTTTTAGTTGTATATTATAAATCATTTGCAATAAGTGGAATAATTTTAGGTGGAAGTTTCTTATCTATTATTGGAGTAATTGTCGGGCATTGGGTAGCTGATATGGTTACAACAGAAACTTTTTTCCTAACAGCCACTTCTTTGATTGGATTTATTGCATTGATGGGTATTAGTTCAAGAAATTCATTATTATTAATTGATTTTGCAAAAGCATTAATCAAAGATAAACATATTGAAAAACGAAGAGCTATTGCTATAGCAAGTGCAACAAGAGCAAAACCTATATTATTGACAGCGATTGCTATTATACTTGGTTCTGCATTACTTGCAAGTGATCCTGTATTTGGTGGACTTGGGGTTGCTTTAATTTCAGGAACAGTTGCTGCTGTTATTGTTTCATTGATTTTTATCCCTGTATTAATGGACAATACAAAAGCTATATAAATATACTTTTTTTTACTTCTGGCATTTTGCCAGAAGTATTTTCTTATACAAATCTTTTTTATTTCAAGAGTAAATAAAGTCTAAAACCGTTATAATTGTATTATAAGAAGCTTATTGCAATAAAGGTTTAACAATGAAAAACAAAATTAAAATTTTGGGTGCATATGGTTCAAAAACTTTTGATAAATCAATGACTTGTGTTCAAGTTGATAATAATATTATAATAGATGCTGGTAATATTATGGGTGCTTTGGGGAATAGTTCCAAGTATATAGATCATATATTTTTATCACATACACATTTGGATCATATAGTTGATATTCCATTTTTAATTGATAATTTTTTTAGTGTTAGAACAAAACCTTTGATGATATATGGTTTAAAAGATACTATTGAGCATATAAAAAAATATCTTTTTAATTGGGATATTTGGCCAGATTTTTCTGCTATATGTTTGATTGATTCTGAACATGAAGCAATCAAGTTTCAAACTATTGAATTAAATGAAGAGATTACTGTAAATAATACAACATTAAAAGCTATCAAAACAGAACATACAGATTCAAGTTGTGGTTATGTTATTACCAAAAATAATAAATCTGTATTATTTACAGCTGATACATACAAATCCCCAATTATCTGGGATGAAGTAAATAATAATCCAACTATAAATTCTGTAATTATAGATGTGTCATTTCCATCAGATATGGAAACATTGGCTATCAATAGTAAACATTTGACACCAAAGTTATTAAGTGAAGATTTAGAGTTACTAAATCGTAAAGATGTCAAAATTTTTGTAAATCATTTAAAACCTACATTTATCAAAGCAATAACACAAGAATTTAAAACTGACTATAAAGATATATTACAAGGTGGTAAAATTTTAAAAGATGGAGATGAATTAAATTTTGATACAGTTATGGTTAAATCCCATCCAACACTTTTGGAACAACACAAACAACATATGGAGCAACTTATAGAAATAGGACATTCTCTTACAAGTGAAAAAGATTTTGATACTTTGATGGAAAAAATCTTATTAGGAGCAAAACAAATTTCAGGTGCTGATGGTGGAACATTGTATATGTTAAGTGAAGATGAAAAAAGTTTGGAATTTCATGTTGTTCAAACCGATTCATTGGGTATAAAAATGGGTGGAACATCTAGTAAAATCACTTGGCCAAATGTACAGTTATGCAATGAAGATGGTTCAAAAAACATGGAACAAGTTGCTGCTGTTTGTGCAATTACAGGGGAATTGATTAATATCCCTGATGTATATGAAGCAGAAGGATTTAATTTTGAAGGGACCAAAAAATTTGACCATGGTACAGGATATAGAACAAAATCGATGTTAGTAATCCCTATGATTGATCATGAAAATAATGTTATTGGGGTATTGCAACTTCTAAATAAACAAAACGGATATGGTAGAATTGTTAATTTTAATAAAAATGATGAAAAAATTATCGCTTCTATGGCATCTCAGGCAGCTGTTTCTATTACTAATAACCGTTTGATTGAAAATCTTGAAACATTATTAACAGATTTTATCAAATCAATTGCTGATGCGATTAATGAAAAATCAAAATATACAGCAGGGCATATTAATAGGGTTGCAGAATTAGCATCTTTAATAGCACATGAAATAAACAATGATACAACAGGACCATACAAAGATGTGTTTTTTGATGAGGATCAGTTAAAACAACTTGACATAGCTGCATGGATGCACGATATGGGTAAAATTACTACACCAGAATATGTTGTAGATAAAGCTACCAAATTAGAAACCATTCATGATAGAATTCATACAATTATTGCTAAATTTGAAGTATTAAAACGGGATAAAAAAATGGAATTGTTAGAGGGAAAAATAACTCAAGAACAATATGATAATATAGTATCTCAAATTGATGATGATTTGGCATTTATAAAAGAAACTAACAAAGGTGGTGAATTTATGTCTGATGATAAAATTGATCGCCTAAAAGAGATTGCAAAACAATCAGTAGTGATAAATGGAGAAACCATATCTATTATTGATGAAAATGAATTATATAATTTATCTATTAAAAGAGGAACTTTAACTAACGAAGAAAGAAATATTATTAATAATCATGTTGTAGTAAGTTATAATATGTTAAATAAACTAAGTTTTCCTAAAAAATTAAGTCGTGTGGCACTTATAGCTGGATCACATCATAAAATGGTAAAAACTGATGAAAATGGTAAACATGGTGGATATGGTGCGCCTGAAATTATGAATGAACCTATGATATTAGAAGATAGAATTTTGGCTATTGCTGATGTATTTGAAGCAGTAACTGCAAGTGACAGACCATACAAAGAACCAAATTCTTTGAACCAATCATTAAATATTTTAAACTTTATGGTAAAAGATGAAGCTTTGGATAAAGATCTTGTGAAATTTTTTGTTAATAATAAAATATACGAAAAATATACATCTAAAAACCTTAAACCAGAACAGATTGATGAGGTTACTGTAGTTATATAGTTGTATTTTAACTATATTTAAGCAAACTTTTATTATAATCCCAATTCGTTTCTATAACCAAGAGAAGTTTTTATAAAATTTATTTACAAAATTTTATAAAGAGTTGGTGAATAAATACCTTTATTTTAGGTGTTGTGATTTAGATTGTTGATATGGCTGAAAAGCTGTGTAGATCTATCTCACCATATAGAGCGTGAATATTTTTGAAGGATAGACTCATGAAAGTAAGAGCTTCAGTAAAAAAAATGTGTGACAAATGTAAAATTGTCAAAAGAAGAGGAATCGTAAGAGTAATCTGCGAAAACAAAAAACATAAACAAAGACAAGGATAAGCTATGGCAAGAATTGCTGGTACAGACTTACCAAACAAAAAAAGAATGGAGTATGCTCTAACTTATGTATATGGGATAGGTTTACATACATCAAGAAAAATCTTAACAGCTGTTGGAATTGATTTCAATAAAAGAGCTCATGAACTTACAGAAGATGAAGCTGCATCTATTAGAAATGAGATACAAGCTAACTATGTTGTTGAGGGAGATTTAAGAAAAAAAGTTGCTATGGATATTAAATCATTAATGGATTTAGGATCTTATAGAGGTTTAAGACACAGAAGAGGTTTACCATGTCGTGGGCAAAAAACAAAAACAAATGCACGAACAAGAAAAGGTAAAAAGAAAACTGTAGGCGCTGCAGCTAAATAAGGATAATCGATGGCAAAAAGAAAAGTTACAAGAAAAAAAGTAGTTAAGAAAAATATTGCTGATGGTATTGTTCATATAGCAGCAACATTTAATAACACTATGGTTACAGTTACAGATAATGCAGGTAATGCAATATCTTGGTCAAGTGCTGGGAACTTAGGTTTTAAAGGTAGTAAAAAATCAACACCTTTTGCAGCTCAAGCAGCAGTTGAAGATGCACTACAAAAAGCTATGGAACATGGTATTAAAAATGTTGGTATCAAGGTACAAGGACCAGGTTCTGGTAGAGATACTGCAGTTAAATCAATCGGTGCAATGGAAGGTATTACAGTAAAATGGTTTAAAGATGTTACTCCATTACCACACAATGGTTGTAGACCTCCTAAAAGAAGAAGAGTATAAGGATAAAGCATGGCAAGATATAGAGGACCTGTAGAAAAATTAGAAAGAAGACTTAATGCTGACCTTGGATTAAAAGGTGAGAGAAGACTTAACGGAAAAAGTGCTTTAGAAAAAAGACCATTTGCTCCTGGGCAACATGGACAAAGAAGAGCAAAGTTATCTGAATATGGACAACAACTTCAAGAAAAACAAAAAGCAAAAATCCTTTATGGTGTTTCTGAAAAACAATTTAGAAAATACTTTAAAGAAGCAGCAAGAAGAGATGGTAATACCGGATCTAACTTAATCACATTAATCGAAACAAGACTTGATAATGTAGTTTACAGAATGGGATTTGCAACAACAAGAGCAAATGCAAGACAATTTGTAACACATGGTCATATTTTAGTTGATGGTAAAAAAGTTGATATCCCTTCATTTATTGTTAAAGCTGGACAAAAAATTGAAGTTAAAGAAAAATCAAAATCAAATCCACAAATCCAAAGAGCTTTAGAATTAACAAATCAAACAGGTATGGTTGATTGGGTTGATGTAGATAAAGATAAAGTATTTGGAATATTTACAAGAATCCCTACAAGAGAAGAAGTAGTTATTCCGGTTGAAGAAAGATTAATTGTTGAGTTATATTCAAAATAATAAATAAAGGATAATAATATGAAAAAATTTGTAACAGCACCGTTTTTACCTACAGAAGTTGAAATAGAACAAGTATCTACTAATGTAGCAAAAATTAGTGCTTATCCTTTTGAAAGTGGTTATGCTATAACTTTAGCACATCCATTAAGAAGATTATTGATGAGTTCATCTGTTGGTTATGCAGTAATCGCTGTAAATATTGAAGGTGCAGCGCATGAATTTGATACAGTAAGAGGTATGTTAGAAGATATATCTATGTTTGTTATGAATTTAAAAAATATGAAATTTAAAATCAATTCTGATGAAGAACAAATTGAAGTTAAATATACTTTTAATTCAAAACAAACTATTACAGGTGCAAATTTATCAAATGATGATTTAACTGTAGTAACACAAGATGCATACTTAGCAACAATCAATGATGATTATTCATTAACTTTTTCTATTATTGTACAAAAAGGTATAGGATATGTATCATCTGAAGAGATTAGAGATATGGTATCAAAAGAGTATATACCTATGGATGCTTTTTTTACACCTGTAAAAAATGTAACTTATAATATTGAAAAAATACTTGTAGAAGATAATCCAAATTTTGAAAAAGCTGTATTTACAGTTGAAACAGATGGACAAATATCACCTATAGATGCTTTTAAAGAATCTATTACTGTGATGTATGATCAAATGTCAGTTTTCAATAAAGTTTTTAACTTATCAGAAGTTCAAATTGTTGAACAAGATAGTGCAGATCAAGATATTGATTTGAAAGACTTGATTGTAAAAATTGATGATTTAGATTTAAGTGCAAGAAGTTTTAACTCTTTGGATAGAGCAAAAATCAAATATGTTGGTGATTTAGCATTGATGAGTGAAGTTGAAGTAAAAAATATCAAAAATTTAGGTAAGAAATCATTAGAAGAAATTTCTGAAAAATTTGAAAGTTTAGGTTACCCTATAGAGGCAACTTTACCTGAGGATATCGCTTCAGCATTGAGAAAAAAACTTGAGCAATTAAAAGCTTAATATATAAAGGATAAATATGAGACATAAGCACGGATATAGAAAGCTTAGTAGAACTTCTGCTCATAGAAAAGCATTGTTGAAAAACTTGGCAATCGCTTTAATAGAGAGAGAAAAAATTGAAACAACAGTTCCAAAAGCTAAAGAATTAAAAAGATATATTGAAAGATTGGTAACTAAAGCAAAAGTTGATGATTTTAATGCTCACAGAGCTGTATTTGCATATCTTCAAGATAAAGAGCAAACTAAAAAATTATTAAATGAAATTGCACCAAAATATAAAGATAGAAATGGTGGATATACATCTATAATCAAAACAAGAATTAGAAGAGGTGATGCTACACAAATGGCTTATATTTCATTTGTATAGTATATATTTCTAATATATAATAAAAAAGGGCTAACATATTTGTTAGCCCTTTTTTTGTAGCTTGAAATTATTATAATTTAAATTCATTTTCTACTTGTTTTGCTTCTTCAATTCCCAAAAGAGTTAAATTGCTTCCCTCTATAAAACCTAGATTTTTTAGATTTTTTAAATATTTCTTACCTGTTTTGAGATCAAATAATTTGCTATTTTCCAATGTTAGTAATATATCTTGTAGAGTTTCATTAGGTTCACTTTTATAAATAGCCAATAACAATACTCGTTGTTCAATATTATCCATACCTAATTGTTTATTCATAAAAACACCCCTTTGTAATAATATGCTACGATTAAAAATAAGATTGCTAATATTACAGTAATTGTACTTAAACTTATAAAAGAAGCAGCGACTCCTATAAATAGTGTTGTTAATATATTTGAACTCATAAATGCCATTTCATTATATGATAAAACTCTACCTATATATTTATGATTAACCTCTTTTTGAAGCATAGCATAAGTATATGACCACAATGTAGTTGTTGTAAAACCTGTAAAAAATATCCCTATAAGAGCTAAATAAAAGTTATATTGTAAAACAGCCCATAATAATATAGCTAAACCTTGTATAATAAATAGATAAAACAATCGTTTGTCATTGACCCAATTTGTGATAAAAAATGGTCCTATCATCAAAGCTAAAGCACGAATAGCATTTGTTATCCCAATAGCAAGAGGTACAGATATAATATATTTATAATTATAATCTGCAAGTAGAGTAATTAAAGTATCAAATGCAGTGATTCCTATAGAAGAATGTAAAAAAATCATATACAAGATTCTTTTTTGTGATTTCAAATATATCCATCCGTCTTTTATATCTTGTAATAAATGTTGAGTTTGTTTTGTAGTGTTTATTTGAATATTTGTATTAAATAAAACAATCAATGCAATAAAAAAGAATCCAGCATCTATAAAAAATGCACTATAAATACCAAATTGATCTACAACAACGCCACCCAAAGCCATACCTGCTGTAAAAGTAAAAGACCATATCATAGAGTGCAATTCATTTGCTTTTACTAAATCATCCCCTTTTAGTAATTTTGGCAATAAACTCATTTCAGTAGTAAAAAAAATAGAAGCACTTCCCATTTTAATAAATAATAAGACTAACAAACAAATAATATCATCCAAAGAAGATATGGTAAGAAATCCAAGTGTCATTAATAGCTCTAATCCAAGCAAAATCAGCATAAAGCTTTTTAAAGGTAGTCTATCAACAAGAGATCCACTAATAGGGGTTAAAACAATTGCAGGTATAAAATTCATAGCAACAACTATAGATATGATAAAAGAAGTTGCGTTTAATTTTACAAGCAATGAGTATATAGCAACATTGGAAAACCATGCTCCAAAATATGCTACAAATTGGATAATAGAAAGATCTCGTACAATTTTATTATTGATTAAAAGATCTTTATATCCCATAAATATATCTTAAAATAGTTATTTAAAAGTGATTTTAACAATATTTGAAAATTGTGTTATATTTGGTAAAATAATTTCACATTTATAAGATGAGATATGTTGAGTATCTGCAATTTTATAAATTTTATAAATTTTTAAATTTGTTTTTTTCCCATTGATATAGATTGTTTTATTTTTATATCGGTTTACACTGTCTATTGGTAAAAATATCTCTATTTTTCCTTTTGAAATATCATCTACACTACAAAGTAAACTTCCAGGATTTACCCAATCTCCTTGTTGTGCTACAAGATTATAAAGATATTTGTTATTTATATTTATTTGTTTTTTTGAGATAGTATCTTTTAAAGTAGCTATTTTAAAATTAAGATCACTAATTGTGGCTTGTAAATTTAAAATTTTGATTTTTTGGTTATCTTTGTCAAATTGTGATTTAGACGATACTTTATTGAAATTTGTCAATGTTTTTTGATTGATTTCTAATATCTCTTTTAGATAATTTAATTTATCTTGAGTTTGTTTTAGATTGATTTTATCTAGTGTATCATCAATTTGGATTATTGTGTTATTTTTTACAAATTTACCTTCAAGTTTTCTATTGACTGTGATGATTTTTCCACTCACTGCTGATTTTATATTGTACTGTTCTACAGGTTTTACTACTGCATAAAACTCTTGACTAAATAAAAAACTTACAAGTAAAAATGGTATAAAAAATATTTTTTTCATATTTTGATCCTTTTTGATTATAATGTGTTAGTTTAACATATTTTTGCTAATATTTGTAGCACAAATATATGCACTGCTCCAAGCCCAATGCAAGTTGTATCCACCACAGTACCCATCTACATCCATAACTTCACCACAAAAATACAGATTTGGTTGTAATTTTGATTGCATTGTTTTGGGATTGATCTGTTTTGTATCTATTCCACCTGCAACCACTTCGGCGTATTCTATCCCTTTTGTTCCATTTATATCTATTTTGAGATGTTTCAAAGTAAATACAATATTTAATATATCTTTTTTTGTGAGTTGTTTTATAGTTGATTTTGCTTTATCTATTTTTGCATGATTATAAACAAAAAAGATAAGTTTGTGGGGAATAATAGATTCTAGAAAAAAATCAATTTGTTTGTTTGTTAATAATTTTACCCGTTTGTTTAACATAGAGGTTAGTTGTTCTTTTGATATATTTGGCAATAAATCTATATCTATATATATTTTATTTTTCTTTTGAAGATTATATGATACATCTCTACTAATATCTAAAATAGCATTTCCAGATACTCCGTAAGAACGAAATAATATATCTCCATATATATTATTATATTGTTTGTTGTTAATATACAGTGTGATATTTGCATAGATTTTTATACCATCGATATTGTGTAAAGTTTTATTTGAAGTTGTAAGTTGTACCAAAGATGGAAAAGGTGTAATAATATTATGACCAAATTTTTTAGCAAATTCATATCCACTATTGCTAGAACCTAATTTTGGCATAGCTTCACTACCACTACATATTATTACAATATCACTTGTATATTGTGTTGTGTTATCTTGCAAATAAAATTGATTATTTTCGTAGTGTATATCTGTAATAGTTGTATCAAAAACAAATTGTGTATTATTTTCTTTTGCTTCATTGTATAAAATATTAGTTACACTTGATGCTTGGAGTGATAGTGGATAAACTTTTGTGGTATCATCATTTGTGGTTATTTCTAATCCTATTGTATTAAAAAGTTTTTTTATTGTTTTATAGTTTACTATATTTAGAGTGTATTGTGTAAATGAAGGATTAAATGAGAAAAAATATTTTTCTTGTAAGTTTGTATTGGTAATATTGCATTTACCATTTCCTGTTGCTAAAAGTTTTCTGCCAGGTTTGTGATTTTTTTCAAATACAACTACATTAAAACCAGCTTTTGATAATAAAATAGCAGCAAAAAGTCCAGATGCACCAGCACCAATTATAGAGATTGTTTTATTCAAGTGTAAAATTTGTATATGCTTTTTCTGTTCCATCAATAACTTCAAAAGTCCATTTACCTTTGGTTCTACCTTTTATATAACGATAATCATACACAGAACCATGACCAGCAGGTATAATCATATCTCTTGTTCGTGATATTTTTCCATCAGGTTCAATCCAATTAAATTTGACCGTTCGTTGTGTTTTTAATCTTTTATGGGAATATTTACATATTATTGAGTTTTCATCTTTTAAAATAACACAATCAGCTTTTGTATTGTTTACAACAGGGGTTGCTCCATAAGATACTACAGTGAATAATAAAAATAAAATAAAATAAAATAATCGTTTCATATATAGCTCCGCAATAATATAATCTAATTGTAACATTTTATATCTTTTATTTGGTATAAAAAGATTAATTATGTTAATATTACAAAAAATATTAGGATAGATTATTGAAAATAGCATTTATAGGGGATATAGTTGGGCGACCAGGTAGAGGATTTGTAAAAAAAGAGTTACAAAATATTATAAAAAAACACAATATTGATTTTGTAATTGCAAATGGGGAAAATGCAAGTCATGGATTTGGGTTGACAACTAAAAATTGCGATGAGCTACTTAAATCAGGTATCGATATAATCACAGGTGGAAATCACACTTGGGACAAAAAAAAAGATATATTACAATTATTAGAAACCAAACCTGTAATAAGAGCCATTAATTATCCAGATGGAATTCCTGGTATGGGAATTAAAAAAATAACAATCAATAATAATATTTTAGCAGTGATTAATTTAATGGGATTATTTGCTATGCCACAAGTTTTAAACCCCTTTACATATATAATTGAAGTTATTGAACAATTACAACAAGAAGGTATTTGTCATATATTTATAGATTTTCATGCTGAATCAACAGCTGAAAAAAGGATATTGATGCAACTTCTAAAAGGTAAAGTAAGTGCAATTTGTGGTACACATACCCATATTGGTACAGATGATTTAGAAATTACAGATGGAACTTTTTATGTTACAGATGTTGGTTTAACAGGGTGTAGAGATAATGTTATAGGTATGGATTCAAAAATACCTATACAAAAAGCACTTACAGGTTTAGGGGGTCATTTTGATGTCCCTAACAATTGTAATACTATTTTTCAATTTGTTGTTATAGAGTTAGATAATAATGGTAAAGCAATCAATGGATTTAAACTAAAACAATACAATAACAAAGAAGAGATTATTTCTAGTTGTGTTATAAACTAAATGAAATTATTAATTAGATAAAATAAACAAAATATTCCATATTCTAAGGATTAAATATATGATAATTATCCCCCAAACAAAAGGTGGTGTTGGTAAGTCAACAGTTGCTATGCAAATAATAGCACCATATTTATATAAAAAACATGGTAAAAAAGTTACATATATAGAGATTGATGATGAAAACAATGACTCAAGAAGTTTTAATCGCACTCAAATAGTAAACAAAAGAATGTTAAGTACCAATAAACTCAAAGAGTTGGATGAATTGATTTTGATGGATGATAATCATGAAGTGATAGTTGATGTAGGTGGAAATAAAACATCCTCTTTGGTACTTGATGAAATCGCCAAAGTAGGGACATTTGGCAATGTAAAATGGATTGTTCCTATGGGAGATGGGGAACTTGATGGTAAAAATGCAATCGCAACTATGAAAAAATTAAAACGGATTGAAAATAATTCTCAAGATAATTTATTGTTTGCATTAAACCGTGCAATATCTATGGATCAAGATTATTTAGAAGAACAGTTTATTAATTTTTTTGGGCATAATTATTTAGGAAGTAATTCAACAATAACCGATTTTGTAAAAGATCCAAAATATTTTGCTGTAAAGAATGATAAAGTTATAACCATGAGTAGATATTTAGGTTCAACAGTTTGGGAGATGGCTTATAATAATACAGATTTTGCACAAAAAGCTATACAAGCAAAAGAGTTAGGGGATGTGGATAGTGCTAGAAAATATCTGTTTTTTAGACGAATTCAAACAGAAGCAAAAGAATATGTATTAAATACACTAAACCCAATATTTGTACAACTTGATAGGTGGATAGAGATAAAATAATGAGTGATATGAGTTTAAAACAGGCAAAAGAGATAGCCGAAAGACTTGAACTTGCTGAATTGAGTTTGAATTCAATTTTGGATAATGTAGATAAATCAACTGCATTATATGAAGAAACTTTAAAACAACAAAAAATTTTATTGGCAACAATTCCTAAAATGGATACAAAACTGAATAATATGAAAATATTAGTTGGTATTAATGTTGGTTTTGTAGTTGGTTTGATAGTTGCAAAATATTTTTTATAAAATAATTTAGGATAATATAATATATGGATAAAAAACAACAAGATATAATAAAAATGTTTAATGATATAGCCAAAACTTATGATTTGGCAAATAGAATTTTAAGTGTAGGTATGGATAAAATTTGGAGAAATAAAGCTTGTAATAAGGCATTTTCTTTATATGGTAAAAATCATTTAACTTCTATTGTTGATGTTGCATGTGGTACAGGTGATCTTATGATTGATTGGAAAAAAATTGCAACACAAAACAATATTAAAGTGGATCAAATTATAGGTGTTGATCCAAGTGTAGGTATGATGGAAGTTGGTAAAACAAAAATACCAGATGGTGTATTTATAGAAGCTGGAGCTGAAAAAATGCCATTGGAAGATAGTAGTGCAGATATTATTTCAATATCATATGGTATTAGAAATGTTGTACAAAGAGAAGATGGATTAAAAGAGTTTGCAAGGGTTTTAAAACCAAATGGACTTATGGTAATTTTAGAATTTACAAAAGATGATAAAACAAGTTTGTTGCGAACACTTAAAAAATTTTATCTTAGTAAAATTATGCCAATTATTGGTGGTATGGTATCAGGAAGTAGAGATGCTTATACATATCTACCTGAATCTATTGAAGCGTTTATTACTACAAAACAGATGATAGATGAACTTAAAAGTGTGGGGTTAGAGCCTGTTTTTGTTCAAGGGTATTCTTTGGATATTTCAACAACTTTTATAGCAAGAAAGGTTGGCCAATAATTTTTTATGTCTAAAACAAATCTATTTGATCATCCTATTGCTATTGTATTATTGCTATTTGTTGTAGGTTTGACAAATATTATTTTATCGGTACATTTTATATCGATTTTATTAGCTGGGGTGGTTTTTAGTGCATTTTTAAGAGCAATTGAAAAACAACATTATTATTCATTGATTTTAATTATATGTGCTTTTGCTATTATTGAAACATCTCAGGGATTAAAATTATTTAATCTGTTTTTATTGTCATTATTTATTTATGTATTTATCCTTCCAAAAGTGCAAACTTTGTTAAGATCAAAATTATTTTCTACTATGATGATTGTATTTATATTTTATTGTGGTGTATTTTTTTTATATATGTTTTTAGAAGATACAACCAATGCTTTAGTGTATAAATTGACTATGAATTATATATTGGATTTAGTTATTATAGGTATTGTTGTATGAGATTAAAACTTGTAATATATTTTGTTATATTTATATCTATATTATTATTGGTACGGGTTTATTATCTTAGTATCAAATCAAATACATATTATGAACAACTGTCTGTACAAAACTATATCAAAAAAATATATACAACATCTCCTAGAGGTGCAATTTTAGATCGCAATGGAGTCTATCTAGCAATCAATAAAATAGGATTTAGTATCAGTGTTAAACCACATTTAAGAGGGAAAAAACACAAAGCCCAATTGGATAAAATTTTACATCTTATTGAACATTATTTTCCAAAATACAAATATAAAAAACTTTATAGAAAATATAAAAAATATGATAGTGCTTATATGCATGAGTATATTAAAGTTGTGGATTATATCCCTTATAATCAGTTCTTTAAATATTATTCTATTTTTAATTTGGATGAAAATATTAAAATATCATCTGCTACTAAACGGTTTTATCCATACAAAGATGTAGCAGCACATATACTTGGATATACAGGTAGAATTAATTTAGCTGATATAAAAAAAGACCCAAATAAAAAATATTATTCTACTATAGGAAGAAGTGGACTTGAAAAATATTATAACGATATTTTAGAAGGTTCGTTAGGGGTTAAAACAGTTAAGGTAAATTCTGTTTATAAAATTATTGAAATCTTAAATGAAACAAAATCAACAGTACATGATATACAAACTACTATTGATATAAGATTACAAAAATATATACATAAATTATTTGATAAAAAATCGGGTGCTGTGGTTGTTATGGATATACAAACAGGGGAATTATTAGCAGCTAGTAGTTTGCCTGAATTTGACAATAATCTATTTGTAAATGGGATTAGTCATAAAGATTGGAATAGTATTTTAAATGATTTTAACCACCCTTTTACAAATAAGCTTGTAAATGGAAAATATCCCCCTGGATCTGTTATCAAAATGGGTATGGCACTTTCATTTTTACAAAATAATATAAGTCCAAAGTTTACAGTTGATTGTAATGGTTCATTAATACTTGGAAAAAGAAATTTTAGATGTTGGAAAACAAAAGGGCATAAAATAACAGGATTTAGAAAAGCTATAAGAGAAAGTTGTGATGACTTTTTTTATAAAGGTAGTTTAAAAGTTGGAATTAATAAAATGCACGATACTTTGCAAACTTTAGGTATAGGTGAAAAAACAGGAGTTGATCAACCAAATGAATCAAAAGGTATCAATCCAGATAAAATATGGAAAAAACATAAATTACATCAACCATGGTATATAGGGGAAACTGTTGTATCTTCTATTGGTCAGGGGTTTATTTTGGTAACCCCTATGCAAATTGCAAAATATACTGCTATTATGGCATCAAATAAAATTGTTCAACCACATTTTTTAAAATCTGATAAAATGATAAAAGTAGAAGATGCACATATCCCTAAAAAATATCTTAAAATTATACAACAAGGTATGTATGATGTAGCAAACCATTATAAAGGTACAGCAGTACATTATATAAAATCAAAAATTAAAATTGCTGCCAAAACAGGAACAGCACAAGTTGTAGGTATCCCTCAAGAGGAGAAAAAACGGATGAAAGAGTATGAACTAGAATATTTTAATCGTTCTCATGCATGGCTTACAACTTATGGACCATATAAACATCCACAATATGTGGTAACTGTTATCATAGAACATGGTGGGCATGGTGGTAGTGCAGCTGGTGCATTAGTAAGTAAAATTTATGATAAATTGATCCAACTTGGTTATATTAAATAATAGTTTACAATATGAAATTTCACAAAAATTTCACAAATCTTTGATATAATAAAATATGTTTAAAATATTGTACCTTGAAGATGATATTAATTTGTCTGATACTGTAAGTGAATTTTTGAATGATAATGGATTTATAGTGCATAGTGTGTATAATTCAGTATCTGCACTAGATAATTTATATAAAAACAATTACGATATATTATTATTGGATGTTAATTTACCAGATATTAGTGGTTTTGAACTATTACAACAACTTAGAGATGCACATATATCAACTCCAGCTATTTTTATTACAACATTAAATGATATAGATAGTTTGGATAAAGGGTACAAAATAGGTGCAGATGATTATATAAAAAAACCTTTTGAATTAAAAGAATTATTACACCGTATTAATATTATTTTAAAACGAGTTGAAAAATTGATAAACAATCAAGTTATACTTGCAAATGGAATTGTGTTTGATATGCAAAATAATACAATTTTGGTAGATGATACAAATAAAATTGTTTTAAATAATAAAGAAAATACATTATTAAAATTATTATATAGATATAAAAATAAAATTTTACCAAATGAAGTTATATATGATACATTATGGAGTGTCAATGAAACATACAGTGAAGCTAGTGTAAGAACATATATAAAAAATTTAAGAAAAATTATCCCTAAAGAGAAGATTATAAGTTATAGAAAACAAGGTTATAAACTTGTGGTTTAAATTACCAAAAAATAAAAGTATCAGAAAAACAATTTTAAATGTTGTAGCTGTTTATCTTACTACAACGATATTATTACTTTTAACAATAACAATATACTACACCCAAAATCAAAAAAATCAAATTTTTCATATTTATCAAAAACAAATTGATTTACAAGCTGATTTTTTGGTAGAACAATTTGAACTATTACATGATAATATTTTAAAAGAGGATGCTTTTTATCCAAGATTTAATAATATTCAAAGTGGTATTTATGATTTAGATAAACAATTGATTTTTAAAACATTTACACAAAAAGTAAAATTTTCACACAATAAATATATACTACAAGATAAATTTTATTATTTTTTTTATAAGCTTGAACCTTATTATTTAGGTGCAGCATATTTAGTAATACAAGTCCCAAAAAGTATGATTTTTAACCAATACTATACAAAAATTATTTTGATTGTTTTATTGATAATTTTATTGCTTGTATTGACATCATTTTTTATAGCTAAAATTTTAATTAAACCATTAAGTGATAATCTTATTGAGTTAGATAAGTTTATCAAAGACACAACACACGAATTAAATACCCCTTTGAGTACTATATTAACAAATATTGAGATGCTAGAAAGTTCAGATTTGGATCAATCATATAGAACAAAAATAAATAGAGTTAAATTAGGAGCAATATCAATTTCCAAAATTTATGAAGATTTGTCATTTTTATTATTGTACAATAAACAAAAATCAAACAGTATTAAATTGGATTTATCAAGTATTGTATATGATAGAATAGAGTATTTTACAACATTAGCAAGTAGCAAAAATATCACTTTTGATACAGATATTGAAGATAATGTGTCTATAACAATGGATAAAGTAAAATTAGAAAGAGTATTGGATAATTTATTATCAAATAGTATTAAATATTCAGAACTAAATTCAATAGTTTATATAAAATTGACACAAACATATTTTATGATAGAAGATTATGGTAGTGGTATGACAGCTGATGAGTTAAAAGATATATTTACAAGATATAAAAGGTTTCATAAAAATATTGGTGGATTTGGGATTGGTTATAGTATTATAGCATCTATTTTACAGGAATATAATATATCAATTGATATACAATCACAAAAAAATGTTGGTACAAAGGTTTATTTAAAATGGTAAAAATTTGGATACTTTTAATAGTATATATTGGTGCTTATGCAAATGTTTTTGAAACAAATTGTTCAAAATGTCATACACAATATGAATATAAATTATTTATGAGTAAATATACTTTAAAATATAGTAGTAAAAATAAAATCAAACAAGCAATTTTTGATTTTTTAAAAGCTCCTACATCTCATCAGTCTATTATGCCTTATGAGTTTATTAAACATAGTGGATTTAAAAATAAAACAATATTGGATGATAAAAATTTACATAAAGCTATTGATATATATTATGATAAATACAATTTAAAAAACTTTATCCGTTGATGGTTGTTTTTTAACAATTTCACAAAAATTTCACAAATCTTTGATATACTTGCAAAAACTTTAGGAGTCAAAATGAAAAAAATAATCATTTTAATGTTAATGGTTGGTGTATGGTTAAATGCTGCACCTATGAAAAATTATAGAGCAGTACCTTTAAAACAAGCAACATTGTTAAAAAGTGGCAAAGAAAAAATGTATTGTAGTGTATGTGGTATGACATTACCTATGTTTTATCGTACCAATCATGCTGCTGACCATGATCATATACATGATCAATATTGTTCTATTACTTGTATGATTGTTGATATGGTTGTAAATGGTAAAGATATGTCAAATTTTAAAGTTGTAGATAATACTACATTGAAATTTATCCCATCAAAAGATGCTTATTTTGTAGTGGGTAGTAAAAAACCTGGAACTATGAGTATGGTTAGTAAATATGCTTTTGGAACATTATCTGCTGCACAAGATTTTCAACAACAAAATGGTGGAAAAATTATGAGATTTGGTCCACTTGTAGAGATGGTAAAAAAAGCTCAAGCAAAAGAGATAGCAGCAACTAAAAAAAGACAAGCAAAAGCGATTAAAAAAGGTGCAATGATGTATAAAAAAATCTGTAAACCTACAGATAAACAATTTGCAACTACAGCAGAAGCAAAAACTTTTTTAAGATCATCTAAAATATGTGGAAATATAAGAGGTAAAAAACTTCAAGCTATAGGTATGTATTTGGTACAAAGAAAACACTAAAACTTCTAAGATAATATTAAATAAATTGTTATATAATGATGCACTTTTAATGAGGATTTTTATATGATAAAAATATTACAATTTATTGTGTTGTTGTTAGTGGTTAATTTGTATGGTAATACTACTTATACTAAGGCAGTATTAGAAAAAAAGATTTACCCAATGGGTAAAAAAATATATAATCTAAAATGTCAAAATATCGATCTTCAATCTTATGATAGTATCGATATTTTGAAACAAGAGATAAAACAAAAAAAATTATGCAAAAATATCAGAGGTAAAAAATTAGATATTTTAACTTTATATTTATGGCATACAAAAACAGAACATTTTCAAAAAGATTTTGTACCAGATATAAAATTAGGTCATAAAGATAAATGTCCCGTATGTGGAATGTTTGTATATAAATATCCTAGATGGGTTGCTCAAATTGTATATACAAAACACAATATGGAACATAGATTGTCATTTGATGGTGTAAAAGATTTAATGAAATTTTATTTTGATCCAATGGCATGGGGAAAATATGATAAAATTGATATAAATAAAATCAAGATTATTGTAACTGATTATTACACACAAGATCCTATTGATGGATTTAAAGCTTATTATGTTTTGCATAGTGATATATATGGTCCTATGGGTAATGAACTTATCCCATTTGAAAGTTTAGAAGATGCAAAAGATTTTAAAATAGATCACAATGGAAAATCTATAATAAAATTTGATAAAATAACAAAACAAGCTGTGTATGAATTAGATGAATAAAAAAACAACTTATACAACTGCTTTTTTGTTTCTATTGATACTTGGGTTTGGTTTTGAGATATTTTATATTAAAACTAAATACAATATCACTCCTCAAAGCTATATTGATAAAAATATATATGTAAAAAATATTGCATTGCCTGATATAACTATATCAACCGAAGCTATGTATGTACGGTATAGATCTCTTACGAGTGTATTTGATATATTCAAAGATGACCCTACTATTTATACATATTTTCCATCAACTTTTGCAATTGCACCCTCTTCATTGCAAACTAATATATCAAGGATAGATTGTGTTAAAACTAAATAAGTATTTAATAGAATTTGCAATTAATTCAATCTTGCGTGATAAAACAAAAAATATATTTATATTTATTGTTTTTTCATTATTGATTTTTATATTAAGCTCTGTATTTTTAGTAACATCAAGTTTACAAAAAGAGTTAAATCTTACAGCAGATTCATTACCTGATATTATAGTACAAAAAATGAGTGCAGGTCGTATAAGTGCTATAAATACAGATATAGCAGATGAGATTTTACAAATCAAAGGTGTCACAAATGCTATTCCTAGGGTATGGGGGTATTATTATTTTGAAAATGCAGGGATAAATTTCAGTGTAGTTGGTATAGATCAGTTTGAAACACAATATAAAAATAGTTTAAAACAAATAACACAACAATATGATTTTAGTGATTTAGATGATTTTATGATAGTGGGTAAAGGGGTTAAAAAAGTTTTAGAACAAAACTATTATAAAGATTATTTCAATTTTATAAAACCAAATGGAGATTTTAAAAAAATCAAAATCAAAGCAGTATTTAATGATAATTTAACATTGGAATCAAATGATATGGTGTTGGTATCCAAAGATACTGCATATGAAATTTTTGGTATCGATGAAGATAAAGCGACAGATATAGTTGTCAATGTTGCAAATCCTGTAGAGGTAAAAACAATAGCATATAAAATAAAAATGATGTTTCCAGACACAAGGGTAATTACAAAAGAAGATTTAAAAATTAGTTATACAAATATATTTAATTATAAAACAGGGATATTTTTGAGTTTGTTTATTGTAAGTTTATTTACCTTTTTTATGATAATTTATGATAAAAGTAGTTCTCTTAGTTCTCAAGCCAAACGGGAAATAGGGATACTCAAAGCATTGGGTTGGAAAACAGATGATATATTAAAAGAGAAATTTTATGAAAGCTTTTTACTTTCGTTTATCTCCTATATTGTAGGAGTTGGGGTAAGTTTTATTTATGTATATATTTTACAAGCTCCATTATTAAGAGATGTTTTTATGGGATATTCAGTTTTAAAACCACCATTTGAATTGATATTTAGTTGTGATATTAAAACATTTGCATTGATATTTTTCTTAAGTGTACCTATTTATATAGCAGCAACTATATTTCCATCTTGGAGAGCATCTATAGTTGATGCAGATGAGGTAATAAGATGATTAAATTAAATAATATTTTTAAACAATATATTTCAAATAATGAAAAAATAATAGCATTAGATCATATTAGTTTTACTATAGCAAAAGGTGATTTAGTGGTGTTAAAAGGGGCAAGTGGAAGTGGTAAAAGTACAGTATTGTCATTGATTGCATCATTGACTAAACCAACTTCAGGGGATATAGAGGTTAAAAATACAAAAATATCAAAACTATCTGATAATTTTGCATCAACATTTAGACAACAAAATATTGGATTTATTTTTCAAAAATACAATCTAATTCCGAATATATCAGTTAAAGATAATATTATATTACCTTTGATACCTACAAATCCTGATGAATTATTTGTAAATAGTAGAGCAAATAGTGTAATGAAACTGTTTAATATAGAACATAAACAAAATATAATAGTAAGAAATTTATCTGGTGGAGAACAACAAAGAGTAGCTATAGCAAGATCTATGATAAATGATCCAGATATAATTTTAGCAGATGAACCAACAGCAAATTTGGATGAAGCTTTATCATTGGACTTTATTAAAACACTCAAAGAATTAAAAGATTTGGGAAAAACAATAGTAGTTGCTACACACGATCCATTGTTCTTTGAGCTTGATTTTGTAACAAAAACAATTAATATGAAAAATGGACATATTGTAGAATAATGTTTTTAAATCCACAAATTCTATCAATCACTATTTTAGATATTATTTTTTTGATTTTTGGAACGGTTGTATTTTTTTTGAGTTTACAGATATATTTCAAATGGGATTTTAATTCATCATCCCCTTTACAATACAAACTTGAAAAGCAAAGTTTTTTAAATGCAGTTATTATAAAATATATTTTTTATTTAAAATTACCTTTGTTTTTATTTTTTATTTTTACACTTGATAGTTTATCAGATGTGATTACAGGAGCGATGTGTGCTGCTGGAGTTATTGATGCTACTTCGTATGGTATGCCGTTGTTTATACTTAAAATTGCAAATATTTATTTATTTGGTTTTTGGCTTTTAATTCATCATATAGATATGCGTTATCCTAATCTTGAATTTACAAAATTAAAATTTGGTTATTTTTTGGTTATTTTTGTATTGTTTGTATTGGAAATTTATATGGAATTGGCATTGTTCAATAGTATAGATATTAGTAAAATGGTATCATGTTGTGGTACATTGTATTCAGCTAGTGCAACATCTGCTATATCTTCAATTTTTAATATAGATAGCCATATTTTTGTTTATATTTTTTATGGTAGTTATTTTATAAATTTATTATTTTATAAAATAAAAAATGCTTATGGATTTACTTTGGGTAATATAGTGTTTTTGATTATTAGTATTGTATCATTGATTAGATTTTTTAGTCCATATATTTATGAACTTCCGACTCATCACTGTCCATTTTGTATATTGCAAGGGGATTATTATTATATAGGGTATATTTTGTATATCACTTTATTTGCTGGTACATTTTATGGGATGGTTACACTTATTAGTAAAAGTTTGGATAAACAAAATACCAATTATTTTAAAATATCTATAATATTTTCTAGTTTGTATGTTTTGATTGTAACAACATACCCAATAATATATTATATTAAAAACGGTGTTTGGTTAAACTGATTTTATTCTTCTACACTCACAACACAATTTTGTAAAATATCTGGTTTGCTGATTTTTACTTTTAAATTTTTTATATCATAAGTTGATTTTAAATATTTTCTTATACTAATAATTGCATCTTCAATTAATAAAAATTCATTTTTTATCATAGATTCTTCTACATCCGATACAACTTTTGCGTAGTCTATAAAATTAGAGCGATCCTCTTTAAAAAAATATTCAAAAGATATATTTATAATTACCTTTTGTGGTTTTTCTCTTTCAAAATCAAGTATCCCAATAATACAATCAAAAGTTAGGTTTTCAATATTGATTTTAAGCAACTTTACCCTCTGCACCTTGAAATAATCTTATTATATTTGGGATATGTTTGTAATATATAATAAAAGCGATAATATAAACAGGTGCATTTGAATCAACACCTACGCCATTGTTTAAAAATAAAGTAGCTATAACTACACCTGTAAGACCTAATAGTGAAGATATAGATGAGATTTTTAAAACTTTTGCACAAAATCCCCAAACAACAGCACCTATAAGTGTAGGGATAGGAATAAGTACCAAAAATACTCCCAAAGCTGTAGCGACACCTTTACCACCTTCAAAATTTAAAAAGATACTATAGCAATGCCCAAGTACACTTAAAACAGCAATTCCCCATAATGTTTCTTGAGGCAATCCCAATATAGAAGCTATAATTACCACAATAGCACCCTTTAGTGCATCCAATAAAACAGTAGCTATACCTAGTTTTTTTGCCAAAGCTGGATCTGTTTGTTTTACAACTCTTAATACATTTGTTGCACCTATACTTTTGCTTCCACTTTGTTTTATATCAACACCTGCAAAATTTTTTGCCAATATCAAGCCAAAAGGGATAGAACCTGCTAAAAATGCTAAAATATAAAATATAATGTTTGGATTTGTAAAAAAACTCATAATAATAACTACCTTTGTAAATTTTTATGAGATTATAACTAAAACTTAGTTATATTTATATTTATACAAAAAAATATAGGATTATTCTTTGATAGATTATAAAAAAGAGATACTGAGATTAAAAAAAGAACTTGATGTTACTATTGTAGCTCATTTTTATCAAAAAGATGAAGTGTTTGAAATGGGTGATATAGTAGGGGATAGTTTGGAATTAGCTAAAAAAGCTATGGTTACAACTACTGCTAATATTATATTTTGTGGAGTTGGATTTATGGGGGAGAGTGTTAAAATATTAGCACCTCAAAAAAGAGTATTTATGCCTAAAGTGGCTTGTTGTGCTATGGCAAAAATGATAGATGTGGAATTTTTTGATAAAAATTTGCAGATTTTAAATGAAGCTGGAATATCAAATGATGATATTTTACCAATTACATATATAAATTCAAGTGCAGCAGTTAAAGCTGCTGTTGGAAAAATGGGTGGATATGTTTGTACAAGTAGCAATGCTTTTAAAATTATCCAAAAAGGGTTAGAATCTGGTAAAAAAATATTTTTTGTTCCTGATCGTTGTTTGGGACAAAATTTTGCAAATCAAATAGGATTAAAATCGGCAGTAATAGGGATAGATTCTATTGAAGATGTTAAATCATCTGATATTATTTGTTATAATGGATTTTGTTCTGTACATCAGTTGTTTACCCCTGAAGATATAGATTTTTATAAACAAAAATATCCAGATATAATAGTTGCAGTGCATCCTGAATGTGATGTAGCAGTTGTAAATAAAGCTGATTTTATAGGCTCAACTTCTCAACTAATCCAATATATAACTAAAGAGTTGGATATAGAGCAAAAAGTTGTTGTAGGTACAGAATATAACATGGTACAAAGACTACGGGATAAAAATACCTATGTATTAAGTTCTACAAAACCTGAGTGTCCTACTATGAATGAAACAACTTTGGAAGATTTGTACAATACTTTAAAATCGATTGAAAATGGTACATATGAGAATGAAATTATAGTAAGTGATGATGTAACAAAATATGCAAAAATGGCATTAGAAAGAATGTTTGAGGTTTAAAATGGCAATAAATATTAGAAAATTTGTAAAAAATGCAATATTAGAAGATAATGGAAGAGGGGATTTGTTTTTTGATATAGCCCCAAAAGGTAGATTTACTGCAAGAGTGATTGCAAAAGATGATGGGATTATAGCTGGAGTTAAATACACAAGAGTATTAGCGCGATCTGAAAAATTTGATTGTAAATTTTTTAAAAAAGATGGAGATGAAGTAAAAAAAGGTGAAGTAATAGCTCAACTTGAAGGTAAAGCATCTGTTTTATTAAGTAGTGAAAGAACTTTTTTAAATATTATGCAACACGCTTCAGGTATCGCAACAAATGCTTCAAAATATGCAAAATTGTTAGAAGGTAGTGATGTGGTATTGCTAGATACTAGAAAAACAAGACCACTTTTAAGAGATTTTGAAAAATATGCAAGTAGAATTGGTGGAGCTATTAATCATAGGTTAGGACTTGATGATTGTTTGATGTTAAAAGATACCCACTTAAAAACTATACCAAATTTAAAAGAATTTGTAAAAAAAGCCAGAAAAAGAATCTCTTGGGTAACTAAAATAGAGATTGAATGTGAAACTTTTGAACAAGTTCAAGAAGCTATGGATGCTGGAGCTGATATTATTATGTGTGATAATATGACACCAGAAGAGATTAGAGTTATAGCAGATTTTAGGGATGCAAATTATCCTCATATATTATTAGAAGCTAGTGGAAATATCACTGATGAAACAATAGAAGGGTATCTGCATAGTGGTATTGATGCTATTAGTAGTGGATCTATTATCCATCAAGCAAGATGGTTAGATTTTTCAATGAAATTTGATTAAGGGGTAAAAATGAAAAGAATTGTATTAAAAACATTATCAACTGTAGCTGTTGCTACTTTGTTATTAACAGGTTGTGGAAAAGAAGCACCAAAAAAAGTTGAGCCAGATTTTAGATGTAAACAAGATGGTGTTTTAGCACCAAAATGGACATGTAATCCATATGCAAATAGTTCAATAGCAGCAGTTGGTATTGCAAAAACAAATGCAGGTAGAGATAAATCTTTGCAAAGAAGTGAAGCGATGGCAGATGGAAGAGATGCGTTAGCACAACAAATTGCAATAAAAGTATCAAATTTGTTTAAATCTTATAAAAGTACAACAGGTACAGGCAAAGCATCTACTTTTGATGCAACTACATCAAAAGTATCAGAACAACTTGCAAGTCAAACTTTAAGTGGTAGTAGATCAGTTGATTCTTGGAAAAATCCAAAAACAGGAGAATTATATCTGCTTGTAACTGTTCCTAATAGTAATGTAAAAAATGCTATGGACAAAGCTATAAAAACATCATATAAAAATGATCAAGCAATGTATCAAAAATTTTTAGCAGCACAAGCAAGTGGAGAATTGGATAAAAAATTAGAACAAGCAGGTTTAAAATAATTTTATACCAATGTTAAAAATATTTTTTATTGTTAGTATTTTTGTTGCAGTTTGTTTTGGTTCAGAATTTGCCAAATATCTGCAACAATATACAAAACATTATGACCAATATCACAATAATAAAGCATTGAAATTTCAAGCTTATAAAAAAGCTTATCAATTAGCACTTACACAATACAAAGATGATATAAAAAAATATTGGGATATAGTAGAAATCTCATCTGCTTATCGTTGGATTGAATATAGTCGCAATTATCAAAATAAGATTATTTTGGATTATAAAAAAAACGAACTTGAATTTCAAACAATTACCAAAAATGAAAAAGAAGCAAGTTATCAAATCCTTAAGATGTTTGATAAAGTAGCAAATTATAATCTTAATCAAGTTTATATGAATGATATTTTAGAACAAAAAATTTCTATCAATCTTGATGAGGTATTACAGCCACCAAATTCTGATCAACCTTTTATTTGGGATGTGGTATCAAAAACAGATCTTAGTATTTTAAGAGCTTTTATACAACATGAAAAATTCAAATCATATAAACATAATAAAAAATTTGTATTTGTTTCTACTTTAAAATTACCAAAAAATTTTATATCAAATAAAAAAGCACTTTATAAAGATCAAATATCTATAGAATCTAAATTATTAAATATCCCAAAAAGCTGGATATATGCAATGATTGATATAGAAAGTTATTTTAATACTTTTGCAATTGGTAAAAATATGGGATTTGGTCTTATGCAAATAACTCCTGATCCTATAGGACTAGAAGCATATTATTATTTAAAAGGTGAAAAAAAGATTTTAGATACAAGATATTTGTATATAGATAAAAACAATATAGAGCTAGGAGCAGTTTATTTATCTATGTTGTATAAAAAAACATTTCAACAAATCAAAAATACCAAAAGTCGTTTGTATTGTACAATAGCAGCATATAAAATAGGTATAAAGCAATTATCGCAAATTTTTGCAAAATCTACAAATGTGAAATTAGCAATTGATAAAATCAATCAATTAAGAGATGATCAAGTATATAGAAAGTTATTAAATAAACTTCCAGATTTTCAAACCAAAGAGTATTTTTTTAAAGTGATACGAAAAATAAAATTTTATGAAAAACTATCCAATGTTATGGTAAAATAATATAAAAAACAAAGGATAAACTATAAACCCATTTGAAAAATTAAATATAGATCCAAAAATTTTAACAGTTTTAGATAGTTTGAACTATACAACACCAACACAGATACAAAAAAAATCTATACCTATTATTTTAAAAGGTATAGATCTAATAGGTGGTTCCAAATCAGGTACAGGAAAAACAGCAACTTATCTTATACCTATGATTCAAAAATTATCAAAATTATCCAAAGGTGGATTTAAAACACCAAAAGGGCTTGTTATAGTGCCTACAGTTGAATTAGCAAATCAAGTTAATTATAGTTTTGAACAATATTCAAAAAATTTTGATTTACAACAAATCGTGATAAAAGGTGGCGTTAAAAAATCTATTCAAATAGAACAAATTTCACAAGGTGTAGATATTGTAATTGCTACACCAGGAAGATTAATAGAGCTTATCCAAGAAAATAAAATAGATATGAAAAAAGTTGGCTTTGTTGTATTGGATGAAGCTGATACTATGTTGGAATTAGGTTTTTTAAAAGAGATAACTTTTATATTGTCCCATTGTGCCAAACCTCGTCAAATTGTTATGTTTAGTGCGACAATTTCACAAAATATAAAAAAACTAGCCAAAGAATTTTTGTATGAACCTGTAACAGTACAAGTACACGATAGAAGGGATATAGTAGATCTTATAGAACACAAAGCATACAAAGTAGATCGTAAACGGCGAATGGAACTTTGTAGATATTTGATTAAAAAAGATTCTGCATCACAGATTTTGGTTTTTGTAAATACAAAAGAAGTGGCAAATGAATTATTTGAATATCTATATAATAAAAACATAAGAGTAGCAACTATTCACTCAGATATAAAAAAACAAGATAGAGCAAAAGCATTAACAATGCTAAGAGGTAAAAAAATAGAAACACTAATTGCCACAGATATAGCAGCAAGAGGGATAGATATACCAGAATTACCACTTGTTATAAATTATGAACTACCTGAAACAACAGATGATTTTACCCATAGAGTAGGGAGAACAGGTCGTGCAAATCACAAAGGTAAAGTTATTACAATTTTGAGTGTGAATGATCTAAATAAATTTACCAAAATAGAACGGGATTTGAAACTTAATGTAAAACGGGAGATTGTTCCTGGATTTGAATTGACAGATAGACAACCACGATTAAAACAACAAAAGAAAAAATCACTTCGTGAAAAAAAAGGTTATGTTGATTATACCAAAAAACGACGAAGAACTAATAATACAAACAAAAAGAGATATTAATGGAAACAAACAGTAATACACAAAAATTTATATTAAAATTTTTTCCTGAGATTATGATTAAAGGGGCAAGTGCTAAAAAAAAGATGACAAATCAGTTGTATTTTAATCTAATAAAAATTTTGGGTGATATATCATCTGATATAGCTATAAAAAAATTTCTTGATAAGATAGAGGTAGTAACTCCAAAACAATATTTAACAGAAGTTAGAATTAAACTTATTAATACCCCTGGTATAGAGCAAATTTTAGAGGCATTACAATTTGATCAAATGGATACAATAGATAAAATAAAAATCCAAGTTGAAAAAATTGTAAAAGAACAAATTAATAATAAAACATTTGTAGTAAGAGTTAAACGATCAGGAAACCATACTTTTAAATCGCCTGAACTTGAAAGAGCAGTTGGTGGGTATATTTTAAGTAGAAATCCAACTTCAAAAGTAGATTTACATAATCCTCAAGAAAAAATAAGTATAGAATTGTTAAACAATCAATTAAACATTATCACAGCTAGATATGCAGGATTAGGTGGTTTCCCTATTGGTACACAAGGGGATATATTGTCTTTGATGTCTGGTGGATTTGATTCTACTGTTGCTAGTTATTTAACAATCAAACGGGGTATAAAAACACATTTTGTATTTTTTAATTTAGGTGGAATAGCTCATGAAATCGGGGTAAAACAAGTTGCATTACATCTTTGTAATATGTTTCAGTCTTCACATAAAATTTCATTTATTTCTATTCCGTTTGATAAAGTTTTGGAAGAGATTTTTAACTCTACACCTGCATCATATATGGGAGTAACACTTAAAAGACTTATGTTAAAAGCATCTTCTCAAATAGCAAAATCTATGGATATAGACGCTCTGCTTACAGGGGAGAGTGTAGCACAAGTATCTTCTCAGACATTAAGAAATTTGGCGTTGATTGATCAGGCGTGTGATATGTTGGTATTAAGACCATTGTCAACGATGAATAAGCCTGAAATTATAGATATATCAGCAAAAATTGGTACAAAATATTTTGCACAAAATATGCCTGAATATTGTGGAGTTATATCTCAAAATCCCATAACACATGGTTCATATAAAAGGATGGAAGAGGTATCTAAAAAGTTCAATTACGATATTTTGGATCAAGCTGTTAAAAATGCTACAATTATATCTGTAGATGATATTGAAGATGATGTCAAAAATATAGCACAAGTGGATGTTATAAGTGATATTTCAAGTGGTAAATATACTATTATAGATATTAGGCAAGATGCAGAGCCGTTGCAAATAGATGCAACAGTATTAAATATACCATTTTATAAGATAAATAACGAATTTATGAAACTCCCTCAAAACAAAGAGTATCTTTTTTATTGTGATAAAGGTATTATGAGTCAATTACATGCTCAATATCTTATTGATGCACATAATTGCAAAAATCTAAAGGTATATAGACCTATTTAATATATGGTTGTTCCAACCATATATAATCTTTTATGATACTCTTTGTTGAGTAATAATAATCTCATTTTCTAATTGTTTTTTTTGTTCTACCAAATAAAATAAATTTTGTTTTAACATTTCCCTATCTTTATACGATTCTATAATAAATTCATACAATTTTGGTCTGTTTGTTTTCCAATTATGCAGTGTTGTTTTATTTACTTCCAAATCTGATTCTAATTTTCTTAAACTAGGTTGCGTCATATAAGTCCCTTGATAATTTTTGCAGTATTGTACAATTATTTGGAACAAAAGTCAAGTATAATAATATGTTTTGTTCCAAATATTGGAACAAAACAAAAGAAAAGTATATATTTTGTATAATTTTAAATGACTCAAAAAAAACAAAATGAAATTTTAAACTATCTATATATGTTGGAATCTATGGGATATGAATATCATCAGGATATATCACTACCACAAAATCAGATAGTCACAACAACACTACCTGATCATTTGGAAAATTTGCAAAATATAATTGATAATTGCAATTTATGTAATTTACATAAATTAAAAACATCTGCACAAACTGATTATATAAATCCAAATTCCAAAATTGTATTTATTTCATTGTACCGATTAAAACAAAAAGAAATTTTGGAAAATATGGTACAAAATGTATTAAAAATACCATACGAACAAATTACATTATTGAGTATTATTAAATGTGATAGTAGTGATGAAAATTCTAAAATCAATGAAAACATAGATATTTGTAAGCATTATATTTTAAAACAATTGGAGATATTAGCACCAAAACTGATAGTTACTTTAGGTGATAGTTATAAATATATTTTAAATAGCAGTGCAAATCTATCTACAATACATGGTGCAACTTTACAATATAACCAAATCGATACCATTCCTATATATGATCCTGAAATTTTGGTTAAAAATCCATCATTAAAAAAAGATACTTTTAATGATCTGCAAAAGATTAAGTTGTTGTTAGAAAAACTAATCTAGTATTAACGATTAATGCACTACAATTTTATTTAACTTATAAGGAGTTTGTAATTTTTAAATATATTTTAAAATATTTTATTGTACTTAATATTATATTATTTGTTGTAGGATGTCAATCAACAAATCAAATTGATAATATACCATCTGTGCCACAGTCACATACTATTGAACCTATTGTTCAAGTGGATAAAAAAGTGGATAATATTGTAACAGTAGATACAAATACCACTAAAGTAATCCAAGATAATACAATAGAACAAATAGATAAATTAGCTATTGTTTATAATTCTAAAAATATAGGTAAATACGCAATAGAAGCTACAAATAGTGCAATTACAACTTTGTTGTTTGATAATAAATCTGTAGAATTAAAAGTATATGATATCAATACTCAAAACAGTGATATAGTCAGTGATACATTAAATAAAATTTACGATGAAAATATTACAAAAATTATATTTATGATAACACCTTCAAATTTAAAATATCTTGTAGAGTATAAAAACCTTGATAATTTTAAAATCTATTTGCCATTGATTAATAGTAATCAAACCAAAATATCAAAACCAAATTTCATGTTTGGTGGTATTGATTATACACAACAGTTTAATATGTTGTTGCATAATAATCCAAAATATATTGTAGAGATTTATGATGATTCCAATATCGGCGAAACTTTACATAAAGATTTATTAAAAACAAATCATAAAATAGTATCATATAAATTATCAGGTAAACATCCCAATTTTGCTGCATTTTTAAAACGGTATAAAAAATATTTTCATTCTACTTTGGTTTTGAATACATCTATTGTAAAAAGTTCTATTATATTATCTCAGTTAAGAGCAAATAATATACAATTTGATAGTATATTGTCCTCACAAGTTAATTATACTGCGTTGTTATTTATACTAACACAAAAAGAGGATAGAGAGAAATTAAAATTAGCCAATAGCATAGGAAAATTACCTATAAAACTTCAAGGTGTAAATTTACTTTTAAATAATGATATCTTGTACAATTGGGTAAATTATTCTGTAATTGTAGGTGTGAAGTATTTATTGGAAAATGGTTCTACAAAACTATTTAAAACTTTGTTTCAAAATAATCAAGTGCAATATACTATAGATATATTACAAGCACAAGCATATAAATTTGAACATTAATCAGTTATATTGTATAATGCGCGAAATAAATAAATTAAAGGATTATTATGGGATTAGGAGTAGGTATAGTAGGGCTGCCAAATATAGGAAAATCAACAACTTTTAATGCATTGACAAAAGCACAAAATGCAGAGGCACAAAATTATCCGTTTTGTACGATAGAACCAAACAAAGCAGTTGTTCCTGTTCCAGATAAAAGATTAGATGAGTTATCAAAAATTGTAAATCCAGATAAAATTCAACACTCAACAATAGATTTTGTAGATATTGCAGGACTTGTAAAAGGTGCAAGTAAAGGGGAAGGTTTAGGAAACCAATTTTTAAGTAATATTAGAGAAGTTGAAGTTATTTTACATATGGTAAGATGTTTTGAAGATGGAAATGTGGTCCATGTAGAAGGAAATATTGATCCAATTAGAGATATAGAGATAATAGAAACAGAGCTGATCTATTCTGATATTGCTCAACTTGATAGAAAATTAGAACGACTTAAAAAACAAGCCAAAGCAGATAAAAATGCAAAAGCTATGTATGAGATAGGGACAGAGTTGTTAACTCATCTTGAAGATTTACAACCTGTACGAACTTTTGATAAACGGGATGATGAATCTTTTGTTTTATTGGATAGAGAATTGAGATTTTTATCAAATAAGGATATTATTTATGGTGCAAATGTTGATGAAGATTCACTTGTAGATGGTAACCAATATGTAGAACTTGTAAAAGAACATGCTGCAAGTGTAGGTGCAGATGTGATTATGCTATGTGCTAAAATAGAAGAAGAACTTGTAGATATGGATGACGAAGATGCAAAAGAGATGCTAAATGATCTGGGAGTTGCTGAATCTGGACTAGAAAAAATTATCCATACAGCTTTTGATAAATTAGGACTTCAATCATATTTCACAGCTGGAAAAGTTGAAGTAAGAGCTTGGACTATCCCAAAAGGTTGTACCGCTCCAAAAGCTGCAGCAGTAATCCATAATGATTTTGAAAAAGGTTTTATCAAAGCAGAAGTTATTTCATATGAAGATTTTATCACATTTGGTGGAGAAGCAAAAGCCAAAGAAAATGGAAAACTTAGAATCGAAGGAAAAGATTACATCGTACAAGATGGTGATGTGATGCATTTTAGATTTAATGTATGATTATTAATACAAAAATCCAAATAGATATAATGGGATTTTATTTGGATTTTGGGTATTGTCTGTATCTATTACAAGATAAGAATTGTCTAAATCTTTTATCTGCTTAAAAGATTTATTTTTTCCTCCCACCTCGAAGATGTATTTATTATCTACTATAAAATCTCCACTATCAGCTACTTCGATATTATGTTCAAGTTTTAGCTGAGATACAAAAAAAGTTTCTCTTATAGTGCCTATTTTTGCTTCATTACCCAAAGCATAAAATATATTTGTATTATTTAGATATAGTTTTTCAGGCTTGGATAGTTTACTTATACCTTTTTTTACATTATAAACTATATTTAATAAATCTGCTTTATCTAAGTGTTGCAAATATGCATATATTGTATTACGGCTTACTTCCAAATTTGTAGCAATTTTTGTGATATTTAGCTCAAATGGATTAGACTGTGATATTACAACTAAAAGTTTTTTTAGTTTATTTGTAAAGCTTGGTTTAACAAGTCCTAAATTTACCATATCTATATCGATAGTTTGATTTATCACTGCATTTAGTAGTTGTAAATAATTATTTTTATCTTTAAAATAAAATGGATAATATCCAACTTCAAGATATTCGCTAAAATGCTCTAATGGTAAAATCTTCTCTTCAATTTCATCTACTATATCTATACTATTGTCTAAAATCTCTTCTAAAGTATATTTTGGAAGGGATATATCTAATTTTAACTCTAAAAACTCTCTATATGAAAGTCCTTGCATTTTATATAAAACTACTCTTCTGCTTAAATCTGCTTGTGAGTTATATATAGAAGTAGCACAAGAACCAGTAAAGATTACCTTTAATTTTGGATAAAAATCGTATATCGCTTTTAAATCAGTAGAAAAATTTTTATATTTATGTATTTCATCTATTATTAAAAACTCACCTCCTATTTTACTAAATTCTTCTGCTAATTCAAATAGCTTTATATCGATATTAGTAGGATAATCATAAGAGAAATAAAGAGATTTGTATTTTGGATAATTTTGCTTTAACTCTTTTGTATATTGTAGTAGTAGTGTGGTTTTCCCTACACCTCTAGCTCCTACAATACCTATCATTTGTGAATTAAAATCTATTTTCTTATAAAGATACCTTTTATAACTGCTTGGTATCTCTTTTAGTATTCTTTTTTCTAATTTTTTAATCTCTTCTAACATTTTTTATCCTCATTGTTAAATAGTAATTAACATTATATCAAAAAAATGTTAAAAATCATCTATAATACTATCTCATATCTTACATTTCTACCAGCAGTACCTTCAATTTGCTTTATACAACAAAATTCTACAAGAGCAGTAATATCTCTTACAGCAGTAGCTTTACTTGTTTTTGTAATAGATATATATTTTTTAGTGCTAATTCCACCTTGAAAATTTTCACTTCCAATATCTAAAACTTTATTTAA
>Ga0256828_1000154_pt1 | contig 46442 bp, 41 predicted proteins | sample CV88metaG_FD_185993 | JGI IMG/M metagenome (GOLD analysis project Ga0256828, IMG submission 185993) | Hydrothermal vent microbial communities from East Pacific Rise, Pacific Ocean - CV88 | ecosystem: Environmental > Aquatic > Marine > Hydrothermal vents | place: Pacific Ocean: East Pacific Rise...
TATCATCTGCTTTATTTAAAAAATTGTATTCACTACTAATCCATCCAAATTTGATAGCATAATACATAAATATATCATCTGCATCTGGAGAGTGAGCAAGTTTAATGTTTTTCATTTTAATCCTTAGTAATTCAATAGTCATCTTTTTTTGCTATAATTTTAACAAAAAAAGGTATATAATGGATGCACAAAAAGAAAAAGCCTTAGAATTAGCCCTTAAACAACTTGATAAACAATTCGGAAAAGGAACACTTCAAAGACTTGGTGATAAAGAAATAGAACCAATCGAAGCTATTCCTACAGGAAGTTTTGGGCTTGATATAGCTTTAGGAATTGGTGGAGTTCCTAAAGGAAGAATAGTTGAAATTTATGGACCTGAATCTTCAGGTAAAACTACTCTTACACTTGAAATTATTGCACAAGCACAAAAACAAGGTGGAGTTGCTGCATTTATCGATGCAGAACATGCTCTTGATGTAATGTATGCTAAAAATTTAGGTGTAGATGTAGAAAATCTACTTATTTCACAGCCAGATTATGGTGAACAAGCACTTGAGATAGTTGAAACTATTGCAAGAAGTGGTGCTGTAGATGTAATCGTAATCGATTCAGTAGCAGCTCTTACACCAAAAAGTGAAATTGAAGGAAATATGGGTGATACTCAAGTAGGTGTTTTAGCCAGACTAATGAGCCAAGCACTTAGAAAACTTACTGGTATTGTTCATAAAATGAATGTAACAATTATCTTTATTAACCAAATCAGAATGAAAATTGGAACTATGGGATATGGAAGTCCAGAGACTACAACAGGTGGTAATGCACTTAAATTCTATGCATCAGTTAGACTTGATGTAAGAAGAATAGCTACACTTAAACAAGCTGATAAAGAGATTGGAAATAGAACAAAAGTAAAAGTTGTAAAAAATAAAGTAGCTCCTCCATTTAGAATTGCTGAATTTGATATTATGTTTGGTGAAGGTATTAGTAGAGAAGGTGAGCTAATAGATTATGGTGTAAAATTAGATATCATAGATAAAAGTGGTGCTTGGTTTAGCTATGGAGCTGAAAAGCTTGGACAAGGTAAAGAAAAAGCAAAAGAATACCTAAAAGAACATCCTGAAGTAGCAGCCGAAATTGAACAAAAAATCAAAGAAGCTTTAGGAATGAGTTTAAATACAATGATTGAAGTAAATGAACATATCGAAAAAGGAGAAGAAGAATGATTTATATTGAAAATATTTATGCAGACGAAGTATTAGATAGTAGAGGAAATCCTACAGTTAGAGCTACAGTAGAACTTAGTGATGGAACTCAAGCAGATGCAATCGTTCCAAGTGGTGCATCAACTGGGTCTAAAGAAGCAATAGAACTTAGAGATGGTGATGATAGATACCTTGGAAAAGGTGTATTAAAAGCTTGTGAAAATGTGAATGGTGTAATTGCAAATGAACTTATTGGATTATCTCCATATGACCAAGCTGAAATTGACAAAATTATGATCGATTTAGATGGAACTGAAAACAAAAGTAAACTTGGTGCAAATGCAATCTTAGGTGTATCTATGGCTGTTGCACGTGCAGCTGCAAAAAGTTTAGGTTTACCACTTTATAGATATTTAGGTGGAAGCAATGCAGTAATTATGCCTACTCCTATGCTAAATGTAATCAATGGTGGAAGCCATGCTGATAACTCAGTAGATTTTCAAGAATATATGATTATGCCTACTGGATTTGATAGTTTTTCTGATGCCTTAAGAGCTTCAGTTGAAACTTACCATGCACTTAAAAAACTACTTGCAGAAAATGGACACTCTACTGCTTTAGGTGATGAGGGTGGATTTGCTCCAAACTTATCAAGTAATGAAGAACCATTAGAGTATCTTGTAAAAGCTATCGAAAAAGCTGGATATAAACCAGGTGAAGAGATTACAATCGCAATGGATGTAGCTTCAAGCGAAATCTATAAAGATGGAAAATATATCCTTGCAAGTGAAAATAAAGAATTAACTTCAGCTGAGCTTGTAGAATATTATGCAAACTTAGTAGAGAAATATCCTATTGTTTCAATTGAAGATGGTTTAGATGAAAATGATTGGGCTGGCTGGAAACTTCTAACTGAAAAATTAGGAGATAAAGTTCAATTAGTTGGTGATGATTTATTTGTAACAAATAAAAAAATCTTAACTGAAGGAATCAAAGAAGGTGTAGCAAATGCTATCCTTATTAAACCAAACCAAATCGGAAGTGTAACTGAAACTATGCAAACTATCAGACTTGCACAAAGAAATGGATATAAATGTGTAATGAGTCACAGAAGTGGTGAGAGTGAAGATGCATTTATCGCTGATTTTGCTGTAGCACTAAATTGTGGTGAAATCAAAACTGGAGCACCTGCAAGAGGTGAAAGAAATGCAAAATATAATAGATTATTTGCTATTGAGAGAGATCTTGCACTTCCAGAATATATTGGAAAAGAGTTATTCTAATTGAAAGAGTTAGATTTTGAATTTTTGGAACAACAAAAAGTAAATATTAAACTTTTTGTTGTTGCTTTTCTTATTATTGCAATTGCGATTTATGTAGGTTTTTTAGTATATGGAAACAGAGGTTTAAATCGCTTAATATATCTACAAAACACTCAAGAAACTTTCCAAAAAAAAGTAGACCTTTTAAAAAAAGAGAATGTAAAATTACAAAAAGAATATTTTGGCTTACAAGATATAGAAGGTAATAAATGAGAGTTTTTATTCTCTTTTTTTTAATTATTTTTTTAAATGGGAGGGAAAACCCTTTTGTTCCCGTTTATAAAAATAATTACTCAAAAACAATAAACCTAACAAATATAAACTATATAAAAGAGATTGATATAATTTACACAAAACATAACACCACTCAAAAGATGGTTGTAAATATAAATAAATATATATATAAACCTTCTATAAAAATAGAATCAAATCATAAAAACTCATTAAATGTTATCTATTTAGCAGATATTGCTTGTGTCGTAAATAAAAATTCTATTTTGATAAAAACAGATGATAAACTAATCAAACAATTCAAACTACCAAACAAATATGTATATGATTTTAAAGCAAATAAAGATTTTGCAACTCAAACAAAAAATATAAATAATTTACTATTTACTATAGGAAATCACAAAGGGTTTTATAGAATAGTAATCAAAACAGATAAAAAGTTAAAACTTACAAAAACAAACAAAGGATATATAATTGAAATTAAATAAAAATTTAGTATTAACAGGATTTATGGGAAGTGGTAAAAGCTCAATAGGAAGAATTATCGCTAAAAAATTAGAAAATAGTTATTTTTTAGATACTGATAGCCTAATAGAAACATTTGAAAATAGAAAAATTAGTGAAATTTTCAATAGTGATGGTGAAGAATATTTTAGAAATGCTGAAAAAAAAGTATTTAATTGGATAAAAGATAATGTAAAAAATTGTGTCATCTCTACAGGTGGTGGTCTGCCTATGTTTGTAGAAGAGATAAAAGATGCAGGAATTGTGATATATCTAAAAGTAGAATTTGAAGATATTGTAAAAAGATTAAGTGATGATGAAATTGCTAAAAGACCTCTTTTTAAAGACCTACAAAAAGCTAAAGAGTTATTTGAAAAAAGGGATAAAGTATATTCACAATTAGCAGATTATACAATTATAAATAACGATATAAATATCACAATATCTACAATAGAAAATATTTTAAAAGGGCAAAAATGCAACTTTTAGAATTTTATTTAGATAGAAAAAATCATATTAATTTTGATAATGTAGATTATACTGATGTCTATGATCCTTATTTATCTCAAAAAATAAAAAACCCTATAATGATTATTGGAGAAGCTCCAGGTGCTAATGAAGTCAAAGAAAAAGCTCCTTTTGTAGGTATGGCTGGTAAAAATTTAGATTATTTAATTTCTTTAAGTAAATATGATAGAAAAAAAGATATTTTAATTACAAATGCTTTTCCTTTTAGGACATTCAAAGACAATGCAAATAGAACACCATCAGCAAAAGAGTTAAAAGAGGGAGCTAAACTTTTATTAGAAGAGATAAAAATTGTAAAACCTAAGTTAATATTATTACTTGGAAATTCAGCTATTAAAGCTTTTTCTTATTTACCAATACAGAATGCAAAAGAGATAAAAAACTTTAAAAGAAATGAAATTTCTGATTTTGATTTTGGATTTTATAAAACTAAAATTGGTATCTCATTTCATCCAAGCCCTATTAGTTTTAATAGAAAAGAGATTAGAAAATCTCTTGAAGAGTTTTTTAAGAAAATTTAAGATTTTTCACAAAATCTATAACTTTATTAGCTTCTATAGCTTTTGAAAAATAATATCCTTGGACTACATCAATATCTATCTCTTTTACTAATTGTAGCTGAGTTTCATCTTCTACTCCTTCTGCTACAACTACATCTACTCCTATTTCATGACATAACATTACAGAATGTTTACAAATTATATATCCGTTTTTAGTATTTAATAAATCTATCAAAGATTTATCTATTTTTAATTCATCTATCTGATATTTAGTAATAGTTTCTAAACTTGAATACCCTACTCCAAAATCATCAATAGATATTTTAAATCCTCTTTGTTTTAAAAGTTGTAAATTAGTAGAGGCTTCTTTATATACAAAACTTCTCTCTATAATTTCAAATACAATATTTTCTCCATCTAAAATATCTAAAATTTTCTCTATAGCATCTTTACTTTTTAGAGTATCTGGGTGTAAATTTACACTAATTTGAGGAAAAAAGTTTTGAGTTTTAAAGTTTTGTAAATCTTTTTTGACCATTTTACTAACCCAAATATCTACAATAGGAGCAAGTCCAGCTTGTTCTATAATATCTAAAAATACAGGCCCTTTTAACACTCCATCAACTCTATATCTAATCAAAGCTTCAAATTTATTACATACTCTATTTTTAATATCCACTTTTGGTTGATAATATACAAATAGATTATCTTTATTTATAGATTTAATTGTTTGTGACAACTTTAAATTTGCCTCAATTAACATATTACGAGCTTGAAAAGATTTAATACTCTCTTTTGCTTTTATCTCCTCTACAATCTCTAAACTATCTTTTAACATATCAAAATGGTTTGAAATCTCTTTTACAGCTAAAAATTGCTTAATAAAATAACTATAAATCAAAGTATCTATAACTACTAAAAATATTTGAAACAAAATAGCTAAATAATTACCATCTGTTTTTAGATACACATCTACAAATATAGGAGAGTTCCATGCGACATAATAAGTAGTAAAATCTATATTTACAAAATGGATAAATAGATAACTTACTAACAAATTAAATAAAGGTAATAATAAAAAAGGGATTAAAATATATCTATTTACTACAACAATAGCATAAATTATTAAAGTATCAATATTAAAGATAATGAATGGTAATGATAATTTAGTAATCAATTTGATTGTTTTATCTTTTGCATATAACAATAAAGCCAAAGCGATACTTAATCCTATACCAGCACCTCCAATATTTACAAACATTCTATGAAATTCACCAAATGTAAGATTTGGCAAAATATTTGTAAATAAAATATCTTTACCAAAAAAACCATTTACTACATGCTCTCCATGAATACCAAAAAACCAAAAAAACTGAACAAAAAAATCTCTTATTACCAATATATAAACATTGGTAATATTAAAATGAATAGTAGCTAAATAATCTATCAAATGATCCAAAAAATAATCACAAAACATATATCCTAAAATCATTACAAAATAGGATATCACAAAAACAAATAAGTAATTAAATAAACGATACACATGATAATTACCATCTAAAATAGATAAATTTAAAGAAAATTTAGGATAAAACCATTTTAATAACATTACACTAAATAAAGGATTTAAAATAGTAATAGGAGTAAATCCTGCTGGCAAAATAATACTATTATTTTCTATCAATACAATAGTTATAAATGTGGCTATAGATAAAATCGAACTAATAATTGGAGAAACTTTAATTCTAATAGCAAAAAAATATGCAATAGCTATATTAGCTACTAAAGATGAAAATGTGCTAAAAGCTACACTTAGTTTACCTAACATATCTAAATTTATATAAGATATATTGAAATATTTTACTAAAATATAAAATAGTGTCAAAAATGAACTTAATAAGAAAAAAGGGATAATTGCACTAAAAGCTTCTTGTAGTACAACTATCAATGTTAAAATTTTTTTGTTTTTTAATAACAATCCCATACTACACCCCTATTTTTTATCTTATTTTATTTCACCCCATTTCTTTGCTTTTGATACTCCTACTTTTAATGGAACTTCTAAAGTATAAATATTTTCCATAATCTTTTTATATTTTGAAATATGTTCATCATTATTAGTATCAAAAATAAGCTCATCATGGATTTGTAAAATCATATCGTCATTTGATGATTTTTCAATGACAAGCATTGCCATTTTGATTAAATCAGCTGCACTTCCTTGAAAAATTGTATTTACAGCTTCCCTTTCAAAATTACTTGCCATAAAACTATTTACTGTTTTAAAATCAAAAAACCTTCTTCTTCCAAGTAAAGTTTCTACATATCCTCTCTTTCTTACTAACTCTTTTTGTTTATTTAAAAAATCTTTAACTGTTGGAAAAGAAGCAAAATATTTCTCAATAAACTCTTTTGCTTCTTTATTACTTACATTTATAGTTTCAGATAATTTTCTGGCTCCCATTCCATAAATAAGGCCAAAATTGATACTTTTTGCAACACTTCTATATTCGTGTGCTTTTTTTTCACCAAAAATTTTAATAGCAGTTTCAAGGTGAATATCTTTATTTTCTTTAAAAGCATTTATTAAAGTTTCATCTTTACTAAAATGAGCTAATAATCTTAATTCTATTTGTGAATAATCTAAACTATATAGATAATTACCCTCACTTGCAATAAATCCATTTCTAATATTTATATCTTTATTTGTAGGAATATTTTGAAGATTTGGATCTTTACTACTAAGTCTTCCAGTTGCAGTTCCTGTTTGTAAAAAGCTTGTATAGATTTTACCATCAATTTGTTGTTTTTGTAGAGGTTTTATATATGTTGATTGTAATTTAAAAAGCTCTCTATATTCAAGTAAATTTCTTACTATTTCATAATCTTTTAGACTATTTAATACAGCTTCATTTGTAGAATATCCTATTTTTGTTTTTTTCTTAGCGGGAAGTTGTAGTTTTTCAAACAAAATAGTAGATAATTGTTTGGTAGAATTGATATTAAACTCTTCACCAGCTAATTCATATATCTTTTTTGTAAGATTACTTAGTTTTTCTTCTACCTCTTTTTCTAAAGTTTGAAAATATTCTATATCTATATTTATCCCTCTATTTTCCATATTTATCAATACATCAATAAAAGGAATCTCAACCTCATCTATCTCTTTTTTTATCTCTTCATTCCAAAGCTTTTCATATAATACTTCATAAAGTTTAAGTGTAATATAAGCATCTTCACTTGCATATTTACAAGCTTCTTCTAAAGCAACAGAAGAAAAGTTTTCCCCTTTTTTTACTGTATCTTTAAAACTAATCATTGTATGATCTAAATATCTATCTGCTAAAACATCAAGTCCCACTTTTTTATCTGGGTCTATTATCCAAGCTAAAATCATAGTATCCATTAAAGGAGTTATTTTCTCTACCCCTAATTTATATACTAAATTTAAATCAAATTTTAAATTATGCCCTACTATCTTTTTAGTAAAAAGTTTATTGATTGCTTTTATAGCATCATCTTGAGAAATTTGGTCTGGCACACCTAAATAGAAATGGTTAATTGGAACATAATAAGCATTATCTCCAAAAGCAAAGCTAAATCCTACTATTGCCTTATCTCTATCAAGCGAAGTAGTTTCTGTATCAAAAGCAACTATCTCATCTTCAATAGAATCTATTATTTTAAACAATTCATCTTTATCTGTAATAAGTTGTGAAGGAATTTCCATTTTAGTAGGAGCTTTTGTTTTTACAAACATTCCATCTTTTTGAACTTTTTCTATAATTCTATGCATATCAAGTTTTTCAAGTTCATCAGCTACTTTTAAAATAGGGTTTATTTTAGGAAATTTAAAATCTTCTAAATTTATATCCTCAAAAAGGTCTTTTTTAAGTGTTACAAGCTCTCTGCTTAAAAAAGCATTCTCTTTTCCTTCAATAAGTCTTTTTTTAACGGCACCTTTTAAATCATCAATATGAGCATATAAATTTTCTAATGTATGATATTCATTAATAAGTTTTGCTGCAGTTTTAACCCCTATCCCTTTTACACCTGGGATATTATCACTACTATCACCTAAAAGTGCTTGAAAATCTATAAAATCTTTAGGATGAACTCCAAACTTTTTAAATGCTTCTTCTTCATTTATAAAAAGTTTTTTTCTTGGATCATAAATTACAACTTTATCATCATCTATTAGTTGATACATATCTTTATCATGAGTAACTACAATAACTTTTATTCCCTTTTTTTTCGCTACTTCTGAAATGGAAGCAATAATATCATCACTCTCATATCCAGGAATCTCTATAGTTTTAAACCCCATTTTTTTGATTAAATCTATAGCTATTGGAAGTTGTGTTTTTAGATCTTCTGGAGCTTCTGGACGATTTGCTTTATAATCAGAAAAAATCTCTTTTCTAAAACTATCCCCTTTGGAATCTATAGAAAATAAAATATAATCTGTTTTATAATCTTTTCCAAGATTAGAGATAAAATTCATAAAACCTGTAATCATACCAGTAGGAGTGCCATTTTTTGCCTTTAGATAAGGTAATGCATAATAGTTACTAAATAAAAAACCAAAAGTATCAATTATTGTTAAAGTCATATAAAACCTTTTTTTATAAGATTATAACAAAAGATGTTATAATTCGAAAATTACTTCACTAAAGGAAATAAGTGAAAAAAACTATCACTTTAATACTTTTATCATTTTCTATTATAATATTTTATCTGTTTTTCGATAAAGAGATAGCATATTTTTTTCATACACATATTACTGGTAAAACAAAACATATTATTAAACTAATTAGCAATTTTGGAAAAGCTGAATATTATTTAATCCCTTCATTTATAGTTTTTTTAATATATAGAAACAAAAATCTATTTATCAAAAAAGCATCTTTATTAGTATTTTATTCAGTGATTATTAGTGGAATTTTAGTAAATATCATAAAAGTGATTGTAGCAAGATACAGACCACCTGCTCTATTCAAAGAGAATTTATACGGATTTCATGGGTTTGATATTGGCTTTTTAGTAAACTCATTCCCATCTGGACATACCACTACAGCATTTAGTGGTTTTGTAGCTTTAGCTTTAGTTATGCCAAAATATAAATATATTTTTATTTTATTAGCTATAATTATCGCTTTAACGAGAATTATGTTATCTGTTCATTATGTAAGTGATATTATCGCTGGGGCTATGCTTGGGACATTAACTACATACTTTTTATATAAAAAAATGTTTAAGGATGAAAATGAAAAAAAACTATAATTTAACTTTAATTGTTTTTATAATAATTAGTTTCTTTTTACCATTAGGATTAGTACCTTTATTTAATCTTGATGAAGGAGCTTTTAGTGAGGCTACAAGAGAGATGCTTGTAAATCACGATTTTATTACTACTTATTTAAATGGAAATTTAAGATTTGATAAACCAATTTTAATATATTGGCTACAAGCTTTTAGTGTATCAATATTTGGTTTGAACGAATTTGCATTAAGGTTACCAAGTGCTGTTGCTGGTAGTTTATGGGTTTTTGGTGTTTTTTGGTTTACAAAAAAATATTTTGATGAAAAAATAGCTTTTTTAAGTGCATTTTTTATGATTTCTGCTTTACAAATAGAGATTATTACAAAAGCAGCTATTGCAGATTCTTTATTAAATATGGCTATCGCTTTTAGTATGTTTTTTGTATGGTTATATATAGATAAAAAAGAGAAAAAATATCTATATTTAACATTTGCTTTTATAGGGATTGGAACACTTACAAAAGGGCCTGTAGCTATTATGATCCCTTTAGTAGTAACATTTTTATATTTTCTAATCAAAAAAGATTTAAAATCTTTTTTCAAAATGGTATTTGATATTAAAGGGATTTTTATATTTTTAATCATAGCTATGCCATGGTATATTTTAGAATATCAAGCTCAAGGGATGAAATTTATAGATGGATTTATTTTAAAACACAACCTACAAAGATTTGATACATCTCTTGAACACCATAAAGGCTCTATTTTCTATTTTATTCCTGTAATTATTTTAGGATTATTACCTTTTACAACTCTATTTTTTAAACTTTTTACAAAAATAAAAGATATCTTAAAAAATGATATGTTTTTATTTTTTGCTATTTGGTTTGGATTTGTATTTATATTTTTTTCTTTTTCTGGGACTAAATTACCCCATTATGTAATTTATGGATATACTCCTCTATTTATTTTAATGGCTTATTATTTTGAAAAAATAGACTTCTATGTCATTTTACCACCTTTAATACTTTTAATTATTTTATTCTTTTTTCCAGAAATAGCTTCTAATATCAATTCAAAAAAAGAGTTTATTCAAGCTTTACTAAAAGAGGTTCCATATTATTTTAATACTTACTATAAAATAGAAATAGGTATGGCTATTGTAATATTTATATTATTGATTTTTATAAAAAATAATATTTTTAAAATAGTTACAATGGGATTTGTTTTTAGTTTAGTTATCAACTTTGTAGTAATGCCAACTTATGCTAAAATTGCAGAAGCTCCTATCAAAGAAGCTGCTTTAATTGCAAAACAAAACCATTACAAAGTTATTATGTATGGAATAAATACTCCAAGTTTTAGTGTATATTCAGAAAGTATCACACCAAAAGCAAAACCTAAAAAAGGTGATATTGTCTTAACAAAAATAAATAAACTTAAAAAAATAAAAGCTTATAAAATACTATATAGCAAAAATGGAATTTATCTAATAAAGGTTGAAAAATGAAATTATCACTTGTAATACCAGTAATGAATGAAGAAGAAAATATTGCACCTCTTTTTGAGAGAATTAGAGAGAGTTTAAAAGGTATAGATTATGAAGTTATTTTAGTTGATGATGGCTCTACTGACAATACCGTAGCAAAAATAAAAGAATTAGCTGATGATAGAACAAAACTAATTGTATTTAATAGAAATTTTGGACAAAGTGCAGCTATGGCTGCAGGTATAGAAGCAGCCGAAGGTGAACTAATAGCTACTCTTGATGGTGATTTACAAAATGACCCAGCAGATATACCTATGATGATAGAAAAGCTAAATGAAGGTTATGATGTAGTTGCTGGAAAAAGAGCAAAAAGGCAAGACGAACCTCTTAGAATGTGGTTAAGTAAAATAGCCAACAAAATTATTAGAAAAAGTACAGGGGTATATATTAGTGATTATGGTTGCACTTTAAAACTATTTAAAAAAGATGTAGCAAAAAATTTAGGTCTTTATGGAGAACTTCATAGATTTATCCCTATTTTAGCTAAAGAATATGGTGCAAAAATGACAGAAGTTCCAGTAAAACATCATGAAAGAATGTATGGCTCAAGTAAATATGGATTTAATAGAATCTTTAAAGTAGTAAGTGATTTAACTTACCTTTTATTTATGCAAAGATTTTTTAATAAGCCTATGCATTTTTTTGGAACAGTTGGTTTTATTATGTTTGGTTTTGGAATGTTAATAGATTTTTATTTATTAATCCTAAAAATATTTGGAGAAGATATAGGAAATAGACCTTTATTGACTCTTGGGACTATAGGTATAGTAGGTGGTATTCAATTAATAACAACAGGATTTTTAGCTGAAATTTTAACAAGGACTTATTACGAATCACAAAATAAAAAACCTTATATAATAAAAGAAGTTTTCACAAAAGATAAAAAGAATGAAAATAGTAATTAAACTTCTTTTTTCTATCTCTCTTTTAATTTTTGTATTATACAAAATAGATATCAATAAACTTTTTGAAATCTTACAAAATATAAATATTGTATACCTATTTATCTCTTTTATATTTTTTAATATTTCAAAAATTATAAGTGCAATAAGATTAAACTATTATTTTAAAGAGATAAATATCCATTTAGATTTCAAAACAAATCTTATACTTTATTATATAGGTATGTTTTATAATCTATTTTTACCAGGAGGTATAGGTGGTGATGGATATAAAGCTTATCTACTAAAAAAACATTTTAATCAAAAATTATCCCTTATTTTACAAGCTTTATTATTTGATAGAATTAGTGGTTTACTTGGTCTTATATTTTTAGGTGGAATTTTATTTTTATTTAGTAGTTATGTATTTTTCCCTTTAAATATTTTAGATATATTTATTATTTCTATTTTATATATAGCTTTTTATATTTTTTCAAAAAAATATAATAAATTTCCAAAATACCTAACCCAAACAATATCTTTAGGATTAATTGTTCAAATGTTACAACTTATTAGTGCTTTATTTATAATTTTTTCTTTACCACAACAAACTCCTATTTTAGATTTTTTAGTGCTATTTTTAATCTCTTCAGTTGTTAGTGTTTTACCAATTAGTATAGGGGGAATTGGAGTAAGAGAATTAACATTTTTATATGGTTTAAACTATATAGGATATAATGCAGATATTGGTATTGCTTTTTCTTTTTTATTCTTTTTTATCACTTTAGTATCATCACTAATAGGTTTTTTATTTATTCACAAAAAATTATTTTAAAAAAAACCCTTATTTTAAAGGGTTTTCATAAAAAACATATGTCTCATAATTTGTAATTTCAAAATATAACTTTTTATGTTCATTAGCATCCACTTTGTAATTAAAATTTTTATCTAAATATCCATAAGCAAATCTATAAGGCCTTGGTAAATTATCATCTGTTCCATGGGCTGTAGTTAGCTTATCAACTTTAATAAATCTCATTACCAATTTTCCACCACTATATACATCAACTACCCCATTAATACCTGTATAATTTTGGATACTTCTTCCTACTTTGTTTTGTTGTTCTTGTGTACATCCTGATATAAATATCACTAATATAGCTAATACAATTTTTGTCAATATTTTCAATTTCAATCCTTTATTTTTATCTTATATTTATATATTATATCAAATATATTGACAAAAACTATTTTTTTGTGTATTATTTCACTCCACTTTGGTGAGGTAGCTCAGCTGGTTAGAGCGCTGGTCTCATAAGCCGGAGGTCGAGGGTTCAAGTCCCTCTCTCACTACCACTTATAAAAACTTCCTTCAAAATTACAAAAAACTTCATTTTATTTACCTAATATTTACTAAACTATCATATAATTACCTTATAAAAAATCATTAAAAAGGTAAATAATGAAAAAATATCTAATTTATTTAGCAGTTATCTTAATTGCTGGTGGAATATTTTATAAAAAAATATATATCCCAAAACACACATTTGAAACAATTAAAGTAACAAAAGGAAATATAGAAGTTAGTGTAAATGGTATAGGAAATGTTGGTGCAAAACATATATATAAAGTTGGTTCTACTTATGGGGGTAAAATAACTGAATTTAACCTAACAGAAGGGGATAAAGTAACAAAAGGGCAAATTATTGCTATAGTAGATAGTGTTGATTTAAAAGATAAACTACAAGAATTAAAAAATACAATATTAAAACTACAAAATGATATTAAATCTTTAGAAATTCAAAAAGAGAGTGCAATTATTGAAGCAAAATATCAAGAAGAAGTATATAAAAAGAATGAAAAACTTTTCAAAAAACATGCAATATCTGAACTTGAATATAAAAAATATTTAACATCAAAAAATACTGCTTATTTACAAATTCAAAATTTACAAGCAAAAATAGATTCATTAAAAAATCAAATCAAAATAACTCAAGCATCTATTAAAGGGATTGAAGAAAGATTAAAAAGATATATTATAGTTTCTCCTATAGATGGAATAGTAACAAAAACTTTAGTATCAAATTATCAAACATTAAATCCAAATCAAGCACTTATCGAAGTTGTTAATCCTAATGATGTATGGATTAAAACATATATAGATACAAGAATTAGTGGTGATGTAAAAGTTGGAAATAATGCTATAGTAAAACTTCGTTCATCAAATACTAAATATCAAGCAAAAGTGGTTGCTATAAATCCAAATAACAACCCTATCACTTATGAAAGAGAAATAGATGTAAAATTAAATAATCTCTTAATCCCTTTTTATATAAATGAACAAGCAAAAGTTAAAATTTCAGTAAAAGAATTAAAAAATATTGTTAAAATCCCTCTTAAAGCTATTAGTTTTTATAAACAAAAAGATGGTGTATGGATATTAAAAGGAAACAAAGCTTATTTTAAACCTATTAAAATTATAGCTCATGCTGATAAATTTGTAGCTACAAAAGATTTAGATGAAAATAGTGTAATTATAATACCAAATCCAAGTAAAAAATCTTTAAGTGATGGGATGAAAATATATCATGATTAATTTAGCAATAAAAGATATTCAACACTCTTTTTCAAAATTTATTATTACAGCAATTAGTGTAGGTATCTTACTTGGTATAGTTATTATTATGATAGGTGTATATCGTGGTATGATTTTTGATGCCAAAGAATTAGTTAAAGATTTAAATGTTAATATTTGGGTAGTTCAACAAAATACATTAGGACCCTTTGCAGAAACATCTAAAATACATGAAGACTTAAAAGACCAAATAACTTATCAAGAAGGGATAGAAGCTGCTGAAGCTATCACTTTTCAAAACTTTCAACTACAAAATAAATATGGAGCTTTTAAAGTGATGCTTGTAGGATATGATCCTTTTGGAAAAATATCTGCAATAAATCCAAATAAATTAGTAGCAGGTAGAACTCTACAAAAAGATCATTATGAAATTGTAGTTGATGAAAAAACCCATTATAAACTTGGTGAAAAAATAAAACTTGGTAGAGATATTTATACTGTAGTTGGTATTACAAGAAATACAGTAAGTAATGGTGGTGATTATTTAATTTTTACATCATTAAAAGATGCTCAAGTATTGCAATTCACATATTCAAATGAAAGAATTAGAAGTGATGAGGCAAGAGGTATTCAAGGTGGAAACCCCCATTTAGTAAATGCAATTATTGCAAAAGTAAAACCAGGGTATAATATACAAGATGTAGCCAAAAGAATAGAAGATAATACACATAAATCAGTATATACAACTCCTCAAGAGTTAACACTTTTACTACAAAGAGTGATTAAAAAATCATCTAAACAAATAGGTCTTTTTACAACTATTTTAATTATTGTATCTATTGTAATTATTGCTTTAATTATTTATACAATGACTTTAGAAAAAATGAAAGAATTATCTATTATGAAACTAATAGGTATTCCAAACTCTACAATAGCTAAAATGATTATGCAAGAGACTATTATTTTAGGAGTGTTAGCATTTATAGCAGGAAATGTATTTGCCCATTTAATTAGTGGTAAATTCCCAAAAAGAATAGTTTTATTAACTCAAGATGCACTTAGTTTAGGAGCAATTATTTTAATCTTTTCAATATTTGCATCATTATTTGGAATTTATAAAGTTATGAAAACAGACCCAACAGAAGCAATAGGTGGATAATTATGGATAAACAAATAGCAATAAAAATAGAAAACTTAGTAAAAAAATTTGGTCACGATGAAAGTGAAGTAGTGGTTATTGATGGAGCTGATTTTACTCTATACAAAGGAGAATTTGCAGCTTTAGTAGCACCAAGTGGTGCTGGTAAAACAACCCTACTTATGATGCTTGGATGTGTACTTGAGCCAACAAGTGGAAAAATCCAAATTGGTGATGAAATTGTATATGATAATAAATGGTTAGTAAAAGATGATAGAGCCTTAAGAAGAAAAAAACTTGGATTTATTTTTCAAGCTCACTATTTAATTCCATTTTTAAATGTAGAAGAAAATGTAAGTTTACTCCCTTATCAAAATGGAGAACCACCTGAAGTAGTAAAACCTCGTGTAAAAAAACTACTTGATTATTTAGGAATTGGTGAAAAATTAACTTTTATGCCAAGTGAATTGAGTGGTGGACAAAATCAAAGAGTAGCAATTGCAAGAGCCTTAGCTAATAATCCAGATATCATATTAGCAGATGAACCAACTGCCGCTCTTGATAAAGAGATGGCTGTAAATGTAGTAAAACTACTAAAACAAATAACAAGAGAACATAATGTAAGCATTATAATGGTTACTCATGATGAAAGTTTACTCCCTTTTTGTGATAAAGTATTGAGTATAGAAAATAAAAAAATAGTAGTTAAGGAGAATATCGATGAACATATTATTTAAAGGGCTTAGTTTAGTTTGTATATCACTAAGCCTACAGGCAATAACTCTAAAAGAGTTAATTCAAAGCACTATACAAAATAACCAAAACATAAAAGCAAATCAATTTGAAATTAAAGCAAAACAAAAAACTTATGAAAGTGTAAAAAATATATATAATCCAAACTTAATAGCTGGTGCCTCTTTTACAAGATTAAATTTAGATAGAAGAAATACTCAAGTTGGCTCAACTTCTGTAGGATTTATTAAATTTAGTATGGATTTATATGATGGTGGTAAAAATAAAGCAACAAAACAACAAAAAATGTATGAATATAAATCAGCTAAATTTAATAATATCACAAATACAAAAGAGCTTTTATTACAAGTAGTAAATCTATTTTTTAATGCTAAAACTACTATTGAAAATATTAAAGTATTTGAAAAAAAAGGGATTTTATTAAAAGCAGAATATGAAAGAGTAAAAGAAAAATATAAATTAAAAATGGCTACTATTGATGAAGTCCTAAAACTAAAATCTGAATATGAAGCAAATAAATATACAATAGAAGAATTAAAATATCAAAAAGAGGAACTATTAAAAAATTTAGAATTATTAACAGGTGTGAAAATAACTACTTTAGATGATTCTACATTACCGGATATTATGGGAATATCTTATCAAAAAAGCTCAACTATTAAAGCTTTAGAGTATTCAATTAAAGCAAATGAGGAAAATGTAAAAATAACAAAAAGCATTAAAAAACCAAAAATAACTATAGAAGATACTCTAAGTTTTTATAAATATAATGACTATAATGAGCAACTATTAGCTGATTTACCATATAAACAAAATCAATTTACTATATCTCTAACATATAACCTATTTGATACATCATCAAAAGAAAAAATTGAATCAGCTAAATTAATTAAAGTATCTAATCAATTAAAATTAAACTATGTAAAAAATCAAGAAAAAATAAATTTTATATTAGCCCAAAGAAAACTACAAATCCAAAAAGTTAAAATAGAATCAGCAAAAAGTGCTTTAGAGATGGCTAATAGTGTATATAAAATTATTAAATCTAAATATGAAAATGGTGTAGTAGACAATATCACTTATTTAGATGCATTAAGTAAAAAAATATATAATGAAGCTTTATATAATCAAGCTCTAAATGATTATGAAATAGCAAAAGCAAATTATTACTTTAATAGTGGAGTTAATTATAAAACTATAATCTCTAAATGGTAATTTGTGATATAATCTTTTCAAAAAAGGTGTCCTTATGGAAAAAAAAGCATTTGGAGTATGGAGTGCTGTATTTTTAGGTATTGGCTCTATGGTTGGAGCTGGTATCTTTATTGTAATAGGACAAGCAGGAAGTATGGCTGGAAATATAGTCTGGCTATCTTTTATTTTTGGAGGGATTATAGCTCTTTTAAGTGGTTATTCTCTTGCAAAACTTGCAATTAGATTTCAATCTCGTGGAGGTATTGTTGAATATTTAGTTCAAGGATTTGGTGAAGGTGTATTTTCTGGAATGATGGGTATAATGTTTTATCTATCAAATATTATAGCTATAGCAGCTGTAGCTAAATCTTTTGGGACTTATGCATCTACTCTAATATCTCATGATAGTAGTTTATTATGGATAAATAGCTTTGCGATTGGAATTATATTACTTTTTGCTTTAATAAATTTAATTGGTGCATCTATCGTAGCTAAATCTGAATCAATTATTGTAATTATCAAATTAAGTGTATTAGTTATTTTTAGTGTAGTTGCATTATTTAATATAAACCCTTCTTATTTAGCTCTATCTAAGATGCCTCCTATTAGTGGAATGTTTTTTGCGATTGGAATTACATTTTTTGCTTATCAGGGATTTAGTGTAATCACAAACACCATAGAAGATATGGAAAATCCAAAACAAAATATGTTAAAAGCAATGTTTATTGCTATCTCATTAGTAGCTATTTTATATATTATCACAAGTATAGCTGTTTTAGGTAATCTACCTTTAGATGAGGTTATAAAAACCAAAGATTATGCTCTTGCTCAAGCTGCTGAACCAATATTTGGTAATTTAGGATTTAAACTAATGGCTATTACCGCATTAATCGCTACAGCTTCTGCTATAAATGCCACTTTATATGCTGTAACAGAAATAGGATATACAATGGCTAAAGAGGGAAATTTACCAAAAATTTATCAATATCATATATACAATTCATTCGAAGGATTAATCGTAAGTGTATTATTAATTGTCCCTTTAATTCTATTTTTTGATTTATCAGATATCACAACTGTAGCTGCTATTGTAATGTTAATTGTTCAAGGGATTACCCATATTGGTCATTTAAATTTAATAAAAAAAACAAAAGCAAAAAAATGGATAATTGTATTAGCTATATTTTCTATGTTTTTAGTAGCAGGTATTACACTATATTCCACTTATTCAACAAATCCAAAAATAGCTTATTATCTAATAATAACTTTCGCTTTTGCATTTACTATAGAATTTGTATTAAGATATTTTAATAATAGAGTGATTAAAAAGCAAACAAACTAAAGGGATATTATGAGAAAAAGGGAAATTACACTAATTGGTGCAATATCTATTGGTATTGGAGGAATGGTTGGAGGTGGGATATTTGCTGTGCTTGGAGTTGCTGTATCTTTAGCTCATGGAGCTACTCCTATCGCTTTTTTAATAGCTGGTATTATTGCATTAATTACTGCTTATTCTTATGCAAAACTATCTCTAAAATATCAAAGTGAAGGTGGGACTATTGTATTTATAGAACAAGCTTTTGGAAAAAATCTATTTTCTGGTGCTGTAAATTTAATGTTATGGCTTAGTTACTTAGTAACAATATCTTTATATGCTACTGCTTTTAGTTATTATGCATTAAATTTTTTCCATACAAAAACCCCTTTTTTATATCATACACTTATATCTATAGCTATTATTTTACCTGGACTTATAAATTTGATTAGTGCTTCTTTTGTAAGTAAATCAGAAAGTATTTTAGTTATTATTAAAATAGCTCTATTGATTTTAATTATAATTACAAGTATCCCTTATATATCTGCAGATAGACTAAACTTTGATATTACAAACCCTTTACCTATTATTACAGCTGGTATGATAATTTTTGTAGCTTATGAAGGATTTGAGCTAATTGCAAACTCTGCTCAAGAACTACAAAATCCTGATAAAAATTTACCTATAGCTTTTTATAGTGCTGTAATTTTTGTGATTATTTTATATGTTTTAATAGCAATAGTTACTGTAGGATGTGTAGATGAACAAACTTTATTAAAAGCAAAAGATTATGCCTTAGCTCAAGCTGCAAAACCAAGTCTGGGAGAAATTGGATTTATTATTGTATCAATTGCAGCATTATTAGCTACATTTTCTGCTATAAATGCTACTATTTATGGTAATGCTCGTTTAGGTTATATTTTAGCTTCCCATAAAGAATTACCAACTATTTTAAAAGAAGAAAAAAGAAATATTCCATTTATGGGAGATATTATCACTTTAATTTTAAGTTTAATTTTAGCAAATTCTATAAATTTAGAAGAGATATCAATTATTGGAAGTGCTTCATTTTTATTAATATTTTTAATTGTTAATTTAAGTGCTTTTAAATTATCAAAAGAGATAAATAGCAATAAAATTATCACTTTAAGCGCTTCTTTATTTACTTTTATATCTTTAATAATTTTACTTTATCATACATATTCAACCAATCCAAAAGCAATTTTTATATTTTTTGGCTTTATTTTAATTTCTATATTTTTTGAATATTTTTATAGCAAACCTATTAAAAAATATATTTTTCACAAATGATATCAGCTAAATGTCATTTGTTTATTTTACAATTAGATTACAAATAACAAAAAGGAGTTTTTCATGAACGAATATTTAAACTTAGCAATCACTTATGGAATAAAAGTGATTGGAGCCATTTTAATTTTTATTATAGGTAAATGGTTAGCACATTTATTAACAAACCTTTTTAGAAAAGGGTTAGAAAAAGCAGAAACTGATGTAACTTTAGTAAAATTTTTAGGAAATTTAGTATACTTTGGGTTATTAGTTCTTGTAATTATTGCGGCATTAGGAACATTAGGTGTTAATACTACTTCATTTGCTGCTATTGTGGGTGCTGCAGGTTTAGCTGTTGGATTAGCTTTACAACAAAATTTCTCAAACTTTGGTGCTGGAGTTGTTATTTTATTTTTAAGACCATTTAAAGTTGGAGACTTTGTAGAAGCTGGTGGAGCTGTAGGTAGTGTTGAAGCTATTGGGATTTTTAATACAACAATTAAAACAGGTGATAATAAAGTTATTATCGTTCCAAATTCAAACATCATCTCTGCTAATATTATCAATTATTCAAAAGAGCCTATTAGAAGAATAGATTTAGTAATTGGTGTTGGATATGAAGATGATTTAAAACTTGTAAAATCTACTTTAATGGATATTTTAAACGAAGATGAAAGAATTCTAAAAGACCCAGAAGCTGGTGTTGCTTTAGCTGAATTAGCTGATAGTAGTGTTAATTTTAATGTAAGACCTTGGGTAAAAAGTGAAGATTATTGGAATGTAAGAAGTGATTTATTAGAAAAAATTAAATTAACTTTTGATGAAAAAGGGATTTCTATACCATATCCTCAAATGGATATTCACACAAAATCTGCTTAAAGGCAGATTTTATAATCTCTTTATCTCTTCTTGTATTTGCCAAATATCATCTAATGAATCAATTTTTAAAGAGTTATACCTATTAACCATTTCTAAAATCATTAATGAAATATCACCAAATTTTATCTCTTTATTTATAAATTTTTGAATAGCGATTTCATTTGTTGTATTTATTACAACTCCTAAATCAGGATTTTTAATAAATTCATCTTTTATTTGCCAAATTGGATACCTTTGTATATCAATTTTTCTAAACTCTAAATTACCAATTTCACTAAAATCTATATGAGAAACTATCTCTTTTTCAACTTTATTAAATAAACTAAAAGCTATAGGAAGTCTCATATCTGCTTTAGCTATATGTGCTGTAGTACTTCCATCAACAAAATCTATAAAAGAATGAATTAAACTTTTTGTCTCAATAATTGCATCAATATTATCAATACCAAATAACCATTTAGCTTCAATTATTTCAAAAAGTTTATTCACCATAGTAGCACTATCTATCGTTATTTTCATTCCCATAGACCAATTTGGGTGATTTAAAACCTCATCTAAAGTAGCATTATGCAGTTTTTCTAAAGGGTAATCCCTTAAAGCTCCTCCACTCGCTGTAATATTTAATTTTTTAATTTTTCTACCATTTATTAAATACCAAAGCCCAAAGTGTTCACTATCTATAGGTGTTATTTTCGAAGTATCTACAAATTTTCCTGCAATTACTAAAGATTCTTTATTTGCTAAAGCAAGCTTTTTATTGCACTCTTGAGCTTTTAAAGTTGGTTTAAGTCCTGCTTCTCCTACAATAGCATTAACTACTATATCACTTTTACTATCTTCTATCACTTCTAAAATAGCCTCTTGACCATGTTTAACATTTTTATAATCTACTTTAGCTGCTACTTCTTTATTTGCTACTACTACTTTTTTGGGTTTAAATTCAGAAATTTGTTTATTTAATAATTCATAATTACTACCAGCTACTAAAACTTCTACTTCTAATCCAAATTCTCTGGCTATATTTAAAGTATTAACTCCTATACTGCCCGTACTTCCTAAGATTACCATTATTTCCCTTTTATAGTAGCTTCATTCCTACATATAAAATAATTACACCAAATAGATATCCATCTAATCTATCTAATACACCTCCATGTCCTGGGAAAATATTTCCACTATCTTTCACTTCTGCTTTTCTTTTTAGGTAACTCTCAAATAAATCTCCAAATACACTAAAAAAACTAACTAAAAAAGATAAAACTAATGCATACATAAATCCTTGAAAATATAAACCTGCTACACTTCCAAAAATAGTCCCAGCTATAATACCACCAGCAACACCTTCTAATGTTTTATTTGGACTTGTAGGTGAAAATTTTGTTTTTCCCATATATTTACCACTAAAATATGCAAATGTATCCGTAAAAGCAACTACTACTATTAACCAAATAACTGCAAAAACTCCAAATTCTACATATAACCCTAAGAAAACCAACATACCAACACTTGGATAAATAAAAGGTAAAACTTCTAACATATTTTCGTTTTTATATGCTTTATAACTTGCCATAATTAAAGCTGGAATAAAAGCTAATAGTGCTGGATTTGTAAACATTGCACATAACCAAGTAATAGCTCCTAAAATTAAAATATTTAAATTTTTTTCAATTTTAAAAAGCTTAGTTACCTCATATAATCCCACCATATAAGCTATACCTAAAATTAGCCACATTAAATAAAAATTATTAATAATTAAAATAATTGTTAATACTACAACTAATGCTATTCCTGTAAAAACCCTTTCTTTATTACCAAAAACTGCTTCTTTTAAATTCATACTATTCTCCTTTAAATATCACTAAAAAATCTATAAGTTAATTTTCCAGCTCTTTTTGCTTCATACATAGCTATATCAGCATAATGGATTAAGTCTTTTTTATTTGTTGTATCTTGTGGAAAAATACTAATTCCTATACTACATCCAACTTTTGTCGTAACTCCATCTATTTTTATAGGTTGATGAATTTGTTTAATAATCTTATTAGCTATATTAGATAATTTTGTTCTATCAATCTCATCTATTATAATAGCAAATTCATCCCCACTTATACGAGCTGCTATTTGATTTTGAATAACTTTTTCTATTTGGTCTGCTACAAATTTTAAAACACCATCACCAACTTTATGTCCAAAATTATCATTTACTGCTTTAAATCCATCTAAATCGATGAAAAACAATGAAAATTCTCTATTATTTTGAATATACAATTCTAATTTATCTTCAAAAGCTACTCTATTTAATAATCCTGTTAAACTATCATAATAAGCCAATTTTTTTAGATTATTAAATTCATTATTTTTACTCTTTTTATGAGCTATATCTTGAGCTATCATCTCTAATCTTTCTAATAACTCTTCAATATCTATAGGTTTTGGAATAAAATAATCTATCCCTATATTGATAGCTTTCATTAAACTCTCTTTATCATCAAATGCAGAATTCATTAAAATAGCTACATCTTTATCTATAGCTTTAATCTCTTTAGACATCTCAAATCCATCTAAATATGGCATATAAATATCTGTAATGACAATATCTGGTCTTTTATCTTTAAATACACTTAATCCTTGTGAACCATCTATTGCAGAATAAAAGCTTTTTACTTTATTTGCTAATACTAACTTCATATATTTTTGCATATCTTTATCATCTTCTACATATAATAAAGTTAAATCTTTTAACATTTTATTCCTTTGGTAAATATATCTTTACTAATAGTCCATCATGTTCATTAAATAACTTAATATCCCCATCCATATGTTCTAAAATCATTTTAGACATATAAAGCCCTAATCCAGCTCCATTTTCTTTCTTTGTAGAAAAATATGGATCAAATACTTTATCGATAATAGCTTCATCAATACCACCACCATTATCTTTTACATTTATTACCACATATTTATCATCTTGAGTTAAAAAAATATCTATCTTTTTATTTTCTATATTATTTTTAATAAAAGCTTCTTTTGAGTTTTTAAATATATTTAATAAAACTTGTGCTAATCCACTATTATATCCTATTATTTTATACTTTTGATAATTATGAAAATTTATCTCTATATATGTTTCATTTATATTATCGATAATTGCTAAAACTTTCTCTATTAACTCATTTAATATAAACTCTGTTTTTTCATTTTCAGGTTTAAAAAATTTCCTAAAATTATCTACAGTTTCTGTCATTAAATTAATTTGTTGTTTTGAATGAATTTTAAAATATTTTACATAATCATCATCTAATTCACCCATTTCATATCTCATTACAATACTTTGAGTTAAAATAGAGACATTTGTAAGAGGTTGTTTCCAATGGTGAGCAATCATATTAATAATTTCTCCCATTTGAGCTAAACGATTTTGTTGAAATATAATAAATTGCTGATTTTTATTTTTTTGGACCTCTTTTTTAATTGTTTCTTCTAAATTTGCCATATACTCTTTTTTATCTTCTAATAACCTACCAACCATTAGAAATATTGAAATATAAACCAAAATAAATAGATTAAAATTTATTGTATTATTGATATTTGAAGTAGTATAAAAAGCTCCTATATGACTATAACTTGCAAATGCTGAAATAAAAATAGCTACAATACTCATTATACCACCATATAACATCCCTTTTTTAGCCATTACAAAAACCATAATAGGTAATGTTATACTTATAAACAAAAATGGATTTTTAATATTTACTACAAATTCTAAAATATATAAAAACACTCCAAAACCAAACCCATACATCAAAAATTCTAATAAATTTAATTTTTTATAATTATTAAATAATAACAATAAAAATGGGGTAAATACTAATTGACCTAATACATTTCCAAACCACCAAGAAAATATCCCTTTTAATAAATTATCATTTAATCCATTAAAAAATAATACTAAATTACCAAAAATAGCACTAAAAGGTTGTAAAACAAAAATAATTAAAAATATAAGTCCAAAAATATCTTTAAAAGATTTCAATCCTTTATCTAATTTAAAATCATTAAATAGATATATAGCAATTAAAGCTTCAAAAGAGTTTATTATAGAGATAAATAAAGAAACACTAAAAGGTAGGTTTTCTATATAAGCTAATAAAAATTGCCCTATAAAAATCCCAGGAATCACTTTTTTACCAAAAAATAAAGCAAAAGCTAATGCTATCCCTTCTGATGGAAAAATTCCTATACTAATAATTGAATCATTATAAAATAACTTAAAACTAATCTCCCCCATTATAAAATATAAAAGAGATAATATAAATGTAGCCATTATACCCTTTCTTTAAACTCTTAATTTTATACTTTTATAAGTTACATAATTTACAAAAGCACCTTCTTTTACATATAAATTTCTTCTTTGGGTATAATCGACAATTCCTTCATTTTCACCACTAAAAGTTAATGCAAGTTTTGCAGCTTTATAAATAACATCTTCAGGAACCTTCTTTTTGTTAGTTTTTATAATAACATGAGCCCCTTTTTTATCTTTAATATGTAACCAAATATCATTTGCTTTACTCTCTTTTAGTAGTTTAATATTCCCTTTTTCATTTTTTCCAACCAATACAATAAAATCATCAATAAAAAACTGCTCAATATTATCCTCTTTTGTTTTTGCTTTTTTAGTAGATTTATATATATTTAGTTCACTTATAGTTGTAGCTTTTTTAATCCCTTCTTTATAATTATTTAAATAATTTATCTTTTCAGAAATATTAGCTTTTTCTATTTTTATATTTTTTGCTTTATTTTTCATTTTTTTAGCTTGATTATAATAATAATTACCTATCTCATTGATATTTCTAAGTCTTGGTATAGGTATTTTTATACTATTTCCTTCAAAATCCTCAACCTCTAAAAATTTATCATATTTATTCTCAATTTTATATAAATTTATCATAGCTAAATCAGCATATGTTTTATATTTCTCACTTTTTTTTAGAAGCTCTTCTTCACTTTCTAAAGAATCTAAAATCTTTTTTAATTTTTTTAGTTTTTTATCAACATTATTTATTTGTGATGTTTTTATTTGATTTAATCTTTTTTCAAATTTTTCCCTAAATAATTTTTGAGTATACTCTACAATATTATCAATCTCAAACTCTTTTTCTTTTATCTCTATAGGTGGTAATTCTTTTAATTTTTCACCCACTTCTACACTTCTAAAAGAAACATTTTCACTAATATGATGCAAAGCTTCTAATACTACAAAATCTCCATTTAAAATAATTGCATTAGTATATCTTCCTGTAAATTCAAATTGCAAATAGTTTATCTCTTTTTTAAAACTCAAATTTGTCTCAACTTTTAAAGTTAAAATTCTCTCTTTTGCTTTTACTTCAAGGAGTTTAGATTTTGTAAATTTTTTTGTAAGCATAATATCAAAAGGAGCATTAAATTTCTTAGCTACTTCATAATCAATATCTATATAAATATCACTATTTCCTTTACTTAAATCAAAAAAGTATTTAGTCTTATCAATTTCAAGTAAAATTACATTTTCATCTACTCTAATAGCTCTTTTAATAAATTTTTTTGTAGAAATGTGTTGTGCGATTTTTTGGAGAATGAAAGCTTTCATATATAACTCTTTTTTTAAAGAATTATAACAAATTTAAAAGAAAAGAAAAAAGATAAAAAATTATCTTTTTGAGAATTGTGGAGATCTTCTCGCTTTTTTCTTTCCGTATTTTTTTCTTTCTACGATTCTTGCATCTCTTGTAAGAAGTCCGTAAGGTTTAAGTAATGCTCTAAGTTCTGGTGCATACTCAACTAATGCTTTAGCAATTCCATGTTTTACAGCATCAGCTTGAGCAGCTTGTCCACCACCATAAACTTTTGCTTCGATTGCAACTGCTTCTTCTTGTTTAGTAACCATTAAAGGCCATCTAACTCTAAGTTTTAAAGCATCTCTTCCACCTAAGAATTCGTCTAAGCTTTTTCCATTGATAGTTAATTCACCATTTCCTGGTTTTAACCAAACTTTAGCTACTGCTGTTTTTCTTTTTCCTGTTGCATAAGTTTTTCCGTGCATTTTCATTTGCTAGCCTTTACTTGAGCTGTATGTGGATGTTCACTACCAGCATACACTTTTAATTTTTTTAATTGATTTTTTCCAAGTTTTGTTTTTGGAAGCATTCCTCTTGTCGCAAGTTTAAATAATTTTTCTGGATTTTCTTCTAATAATTTTCTTGCTGTTTCTTCTTTAACACTACCAAAATATCCAGAGTGTCTATAATATTTTTTATCATCAGCTTTACTATCTTTTGAAAATTTTACTTTTCCTGCATTAATAACTACTACAAAATCACCACAATCAACATGCGGAGTATAGTAAGGTTTATTTTTTCCTCTTAAAATAGTTGCGATTTCTGTAATAACTCTACCGAAGATTTTATCTTCTGCATCAATTACTACCCAATTTTTTTCAATATTTGGATTCATATTTGTAAATTTCATTCTATGCCCTTTTAGCAATTTTTTGAATTGGAATTATAACCTACTTTTCTTAAAATTAGCTGAAATTAAGCTTTTTTTAAGGAAAGAGGTTAAAAATTTAATAACATTTGAACTTCTGATATAGAAAGTCCTATCTCTTTTGAAATTTCATCTAAAGAATATCCTATCTCATACAACTCTTTTACTCTATCTTTATCTACATAGTTTATCTTTGTTTCTTTATTTGGTAATGAAATATTTTTTATTTCAGATTCTATTTTCAAAATTTTTTCGAAAAGAACTTCAATCTCTTTTTGATTTTTATATTGTGTTTTATTTAAATTTTCTACTAAAGAACTAATCATCTCTTCTAAATGGTGCATGATTAAAGAATCTACATCTTTCATTTGAGCTTGTTGTTGTTTTTGGATTTTATAAATCTCTTGATTTATATTTTCTAAAGATAAACTAATTAAATGAAATTTTTTTTCTATTGCTTTATCTCTTGAGAATATATACATAAATAAAAAGATTATAGTAACACTTAACCCTAAAAAAATAGCTATTGTTATACTCATCATAATACCTTATCTATTAAAATACAGATAAAAAATATAATTCCTAAATACCCATTTAAATCAAAAAAAGCTTTAGGAATATTATCTAAATTATCCCTTACAAGTTTTTGTTCATACATTAAAAATCCAGCAGCAATAACTAAAGCTACATAAGCAAAAAAACCTAAATTAGCATAAAATACAAATAAATACCAAAATACAATTGTTAATATATGAAATAATGCACTTAAAGCTAAACTTGCTTCAAGTCCATATTTTGAAGGAATTGAAAAAAGTCCCTCTTTTTTATCAAATTCCATATCCTGTAAAGAATATAAAATATCAAATCCAGCTACCCAAAACATCACTCCAAAAGCTAAAAAAACACTCCATTCAGGAACACTATTCGTAACTGCCATAGCTCCACCAATAGGTGCAAGCCCTAATGAAATTCCAAGTATTAAATGGGCATATTCACTAAATCTTTTAAAATAACTATAACCACCAAGAACTGCTAAAATAAATGGTGAAGAATAAAATACTAAACTATTAATAAAATAAGCTACTATTACAAATAAAACCCCATTAGCTATTATAAAAAGTTTCATCTCATCAACACTAACTTCACCATTTACACTTGGTCTATCCTTTGTTCTTTCATTCTTAATATCTATATCTCTATCAAGATATCTATTTACACCCATCGCAAAATTTCTCGCAAAAATAGCCTCTAATATCACTAAAAATATTAACTTTAAATCAAAACTATTACTTGCAACTAAAAAAGCTACAAAAATAAATGGCATAGAAAAAATAGTATGTTCAAATTTTACAAGTTTCGCCATTTTTAATAAATAATTCATACAACTCCTTTAATTAAATTTCTACTTAGCCTAACTAATACCCATAAAAATAAAAGAGGAAACACTATACCTCTTGCTAAAAATAATATAATTATCGTATAACTTCTTAAGAAAAAATTGTCCATATTATGTTTGACTTTTTGAATAAAAAGTTTTATTTTATCTATTGGATTTATATCTAACTTATCAATCTTTAACTCTAAAGCCTTGATTTTTGCATCTATATTTAAAATCTCTCTTTTATAATTATCTGCTATATTATTATAATTAAACTCTGCTTTTAACTTAGCAAAATACCCCATATTATTAGTAGATTTAGCTAAAATTTGTGCTTTTTGAGCTTTTAGTTGAGCTAACTCTTTTTTTAAATTATCAAGTTTTATACTATTTGGCATCAATTTTTGTAATTCTTGATTAAACTTTTCATTATTTTTCTGAATAGCAAGAATTTGAGTTCTCATCATATTTTGATAAATATATCCATTTGCCAAATCAATAACAGGAATAGCAAATCTTAAAAATAATAAAATCCACATAAACTTATATAAAATATCACTATATTCAAATTTTTTATAAAAGGAGATAATAACTCCAATTACTACAAAAGTTAAAAGAGCATTAAAAATTGGAGCTTGTATTAAATATATAAAAAGTGTCTGCAAACCAAGCGATATTAAAGAAAACAATAAAACCCAACTAAATCTATCTAAAAAATCATTTATTGGATTTACTACTTGTCCTATAGCCATATCTACTTGAACACCTACTCCAAGCAATAATGAACTATTTTGAACCACAGATAAAGCAGCATTGATACTTCTTGTAATAGCTAAAGTTACTATGACATCTTTTTTTGTTTCATTATTAAATGAAACAGCTTGTGTATCTAAAATATTTAACCATGCTATAGCTAATAAAGCAAGTAAACTTAAAACTATTACAGCTTTTTTCATTTTTATCCTTATTTAATTACATCTAAAATATATTTTGCTAAATTTAAAGCTTTTGTTCTATGAGAAAAAGATTTTTTTATCTCATCATCTAATTCACCTAAAGTTTTATCATACCCTTGTGGTATAAACATAGGGTCATATCCAAATCCATTCTCCCCTCTTGCTTCATCTATTACATCACCATACATAAATCCATGTGTAGTAAAAATACCATATGGAGAAGCTATAGCTATTGCTGATGTATAATAAGCTGGGGTTTTTTTAATATTATGTTTTTTTAATTCTTCTATTAATTTAAATAAATTATCTTTATCACTTGCACCTACTCCAGCAAATCTTGCACTATATATTCCAGGAATACCACCTAAAGCGGGAACACTAATTCCACTATCATCTGCAATAATTATATTATTTGGTAATTTTTCATAAATAGCTTTTGCTTTTATAATTGCATTTTCTTTAAAACTATCCCCATCTTCTACAATTTCAAATGGTTCAATTAAATCACTAAAAGCGACAACATCACTACCAAAATATTTTTTAATTTCTTTAATTTTACCTTTATTTGAGCTTGCTAAAATAATCAAATTTATCCTTTTTTTTAGAAAATTATAACATTTATTTTGTTATTTTTATCTCTAAAGGCACAGAATCTACTATGTGTAAATCTGTTTGTGGGAAAGGAATATTTATATTTGCTTCATTTAAAGCTTTATATATCATTTTCAAAAAAGCACTTCTTGTTCTTCTTGGTCTTCTTGCATATTCCCCTTTTACCCATACAAATAGCTCAAAATCTAAACTACTATCTCCCATTTGCATAAATACTACATATGGAGTTACATCTAAATAATTGTGTTTTCTAATATATGGAATTTTAGTATTACTTAAAGCTCCTAAAACAACATTTTCTACTTTATCTATATCACTTCCATAGGCCACTCCAAAAGGAACTCTAAATCTTACTATATCATCTCCTAATGTCCAATTAATTACATTATTTTGAATAAAAGATTGGTTTGGAATAATTAGATTAATATTATCATTAGTTCTAATAATTGTACTTCTCATAGAGATATCAATAACCTCACCTCTTGTATTATTATCTATCTCTATATAATCTCCAACTTTTATACTTTGTTCAAACATCATAATAATACCACTTACAAAATTACTTACTACATTTTGAAGCCCAAATCCAATACCAACAGATAAAGCCCCAGCTATAATTGCTAATGAGCTTAAATCAAGCCCTATTGCCTTTAAGGCAAATAAAAATGAGAATGTTAAAATAGTATAATATCCCATATTAGCAAGTAATGTAGCAGTTGAATATGATATGTTTTTATTATGCCTTAATTTATATATAAAATTTTTATAGTATTTACCTATAAACCACCCAACAACTAAAATTAAAATAAAAATAGCAAAGTTTAGTGGAGTAATTACTCTATTTCCTACATTAAATAAAGGATAATTGATAAATCCTACCAGTTTTTGTAATGTAAGCTCAAACTCTGTCTTTGCTCCATATACTAATACTTTAGAACCAAAAATATATTTCTCAAAATCACTAACTATTTGGTTTAGTGCATTATATAAATCGTTATCTATTTTTTGTGCATACTTCAAAATAGAATCATCAATATCAAAAGTTTTTGGGTTCTCATTTTTTAAATAATAAAGCCATATTACTAACCTTGTATCTAAAAGTTTATGATATATATTTAATTGTTGTGCTTTATTTACTAAAATTTCTTGTTTTACTCTTTTAATATTATCCTCATTATCTAAAAGTTGCCATTTTTGTAATTCTATATTTAATTTTTCTTCCTCTTTTTGTAATGATAATAAAATATTTAAAAGATGTTTAAAATCTTTATTAGCTTTTGCAATATCAAAATCCACATCTTTTAATTTTGAAAATACAGACTCTTTTATTTTTGTAAAATTATTTTTTAAATAATCCAGTTTTTGATTTGCTATTTCAAATAATTTTTCATAATAAATATATTGTAATTTTGAAGTAGATGTTGTTTTATCTTTTAAAAAAGCTATTTTATCTTGTAAAGTTGTAATTTTTAAAGGTAAATTATTATACTCTTTTTGTAAATCTATGAGCCTTTTTAATGTATCTAAATATTGTGCTTGATTTTTACTTTTTACATCAATTTTAGGAGGAATATATTTTAAAGCTTTTATTTTATTTGCTAATGTTAAATCTAAAGTATAATTTTGTGAAGTTTTAGATACATTTTTTAATATCTCATCAACACTTTCTATACTAAATAATTTTAATATTAATAAAAATATAATCAATAATCTCATCTTTTCCCTTTAAATGATAATTTTTTTATATCAAATTTTAATGAAGCTAAATAACTTACAATAACTACACTAAATCCTGTAGGTATTATCACATTATAATCATATGTAATCTCTAAAGCTAATACAATTGCTGTAAGGGGCAATTTCATATTAACCCCCATAAAAACAGCTGCTCCAATAGCTGAAAAATAAAAAGGTTCTACAATAATTCCAAAATTCACCATCAATTCACCAAAACCATATCCAACTAAAGCTCCTATACTCATTAAAGCAATAAATATTCCACCTACAGCATTTGCATATATTGATACAGCAGTAGCTACTATTCTAAATAAAATCAAAATCAAAATAACACCAAAAGATAATTCAAATTCAGAATTTATTAAATTATTGACAAGCTCATGACCACTAAAAACTGCATATGGAGAAAAATTTAAAAAACTTCCTATTACACCACCTCCAACTATGGCAAAAACTATATTCTTATACCTATACTTAGAAAATTTTTCATTTAAAAATTGTAATACTTTATCTTTCAAAGATAAATATAAATAGATAAAAATAGTAATAACAGGAATAAATATAAAAGTAGCAAAAATATACCTATATTCTATAAATTTACCTATCGAATAATTAAATACTAAAGATTCTAAAAAATGGTATGCAATACTAAAAGAGACAACACTTGCTAACATCAAATAACCTGCATAATTTTTAACAAATTCATAAGCTATATTCTCAATAGCAAACATTATAGCTGTAATAGGTGATACAAAAATTGCAGCTATCCCACTACTTGCTCCAATACTTAAAGATACTCTTAATAATGTTTTAGGCAATTTAAAAAAATTATGAATTTTTTGAGAAATCATAGCACCAATAGCTGCACTTGGTCCCTCATTTCCTACAGCAAATCCACTTGCTAATGATAAAGATGATGCTATAATTTTTAAGAAAAGGTCTTTAATACTAAAAGTTATCTTATTCTCTTCAATAGCTTTAGCAATTTCACTAATTCCATACTCTTTTAAGGTATTATTTTTTGAAATTAAATAATTTACTATTAAAATAGAAATCATAGGAACTAAATATAGATACCACCAAGGTAATTTATCAATATCTTCTATAGAGTATCCTAAAAATAACACTATATTTAAAAGTTTTGTCAAAAGTGAATAGATAACTACAAAAATTCCTGTAATTATCCCTGTGAGGATAGTTGCAATTATAAATTTTCCCATTTTATTTACCTACTTTTTTAGAAAGTATACATAAAAAAAAGGAAAAAAAGAAAATGAGTAAAAATATACTCAAATATTAGTAGTAAAGTTTAGCTACTACTCTTCTATTTTCAGCTCTTCCTTGTGCTGTATCATTTGAAGCAATTGGATTTTCTGGTCCAAATCCTTTATAAGATAATCTGTCTTTTGAAATACCTAATTTAATTAACTCTTCATATACAGCTTTTGCTCTTTTTTCTGAAAGTTTTTTATTATATGTTACAGAACCTCTATTATCAGTATATCCTTCAATAGAAGCTTTATATTGAGGATTGTCTTTTAAAAATTTAGCAAATTTTTTAATTGTATCTACAAATTCAGGTTTAATTTTTGCACTATTGTTATCAAAAGTGATATGGAAATTATAAGTTAATGTACATCCATTTGCATCTACAGCTGCTCCTGCTGGTGTATTAGCACATTTATCTTTGTAATCTGCTACTCCATCTTTATCTGTATCTAATGCACAACCATTCGAATCTACTTTCGCTCCTGCTGGTGTATTAGCACATTTATCTTTATAATCTGCTACTCCATCTTTATCTGTATCTAATGCACAACCATTCGAATCTACTTTCACTCCTGCTGGTGTATTAGCACATTTATCTTTGTAATCTGCTACTCCATCTTTATCTGTATCTAATGCGCAACCATTCGAATCTACTTTCACTCCTGCTGGTGTGTTTGGACATTTATCCATATCGTTTGATACACCATCTTGATCGTTATCTAAAACTTGTTTAACTGCTTCTTTTACATCACTATCACCAAATAAATAATTTACTCCAATAATAGCTCCAAAATGGTTATCATTATTATCGAAATCTCTAAGACCTCTTAATTCAACAAATGCATTTAAATTTGATTTAAAACTATATTTAGTCCCTAAACCTAAATCAGCTACTGCATCATTTCTATATGCTCCACTAACCCACTGATATCCAGCACCTACAAAAGCATAAGGAGATAATTTTGAATCTTTTAAAGTAAAATAATGTTCCACATTTAATAAAACTCTTGTTAAAGATTCTGTATTTTTTAAGATTTTTTCACTTTTTTCAAATTCTAATCTTAAAATATGATTTTTTGGTAAATATTTTCCAACTCTTACATTTAGAAAATTATAATTATCAATTGGTGAATTAGTTACATTGTGTTTTCCTGCACCAATCCCAATTTCGTATTGATTTGCTGCAAATAAAGATGCTACTAAACCTGCACTTAGAAGTAGTTTTTTCATATATAAATCCTTTTATATGTAATATTTTTGAAATAAAATTATAATGTGACAAAATGATAACATAGTGACATTAAGTAGAAAAAAAGAAGAAAAAAGCGAAACTTATTTCGCTTCTAATCCGTAATCCACACCTTCATCAAGTTTTTGGTATGCATCTGGATTATCTCTTAAATATCTCCAGTAAAGTACCGGAATTACAAATAATGAAAGAATTGTTGATACCATAACTCCAAAAATTAATGATACAGCAAGTCCTTGCCATACTGGGTCTAAAATAATTACACCTGATGCTAAAATAATAGCAAGAGCTGTAAGAATAATTGGTCTAAATCTTGTAGCTGCAGCTTCAACTACTGCATCATTTAAACTTCTTCCTTGTTTTAATAAATCATTTGTAAAATCTATCAATAATAAAGAGTTTCTTACAACAATACCTGCTAAAGCAATAAATCCAATCATACTCGTTGCTGTAAAGTATGCTGGTGCTCCCATTAATGGTTCAGTAAATAAACTTGTAATCCAGTGACCTGGTAATACCCCAATAAATGTAAGTGGAACTGCTGCAAGAACAATTCTTGGAATTCTAAAGTTTTTATAATATGCAACCATTAGTAAGAAAATCATAACAACTGCACCACCAAAAGCACTACCTAAGTCTCTGAATGTATCAAATGTAATTTTCCATTCTCCATCCCATACAAGGTTATATTTTTCACCTGTTTTGTTATTTACTGCTACAAGGTTAAGTCTTGGATTACCATCATAAGTGATTGTATACCCTTCTAAACCTTTATCTTTTAAATGAGAGAAAATATCAAGTAATGCATAAATACTTCCTCTTTTATCCATTTCACCTGTAACCATTACAATCTCTTTAAGGTCTTTAGATGTAATCATTCCACCATATGGAACTGGTTTAATTTTTACAACTTCACTTAAAGGAACCATTCTATGAGTTGTCATAGACATAATTTTAATTTTTTGTAAATCAGCAATAGAATTTCTTGAATTTTTATCAAATCTTACAAAAATTCCAACTTGCTCTTTTTCACCTGGGATATGAGTTACTCCTACTACAGCACCTTTAATTCCCATACCTAATACATCAGCAATCTGTTTAGTTGTAATTCCTAAAAGTCCTGCTTTTACTTTATCTGGAATAATCTCATATTTAACAATATTATCATCAGCCATAACATCTACATCAACTACACCTTTTGTGTGTTTATATAGATTTTCAATTTTTTTAGCTAATACAAGTCTTCCATTTTCTGTTCCACCACTAATTTCCATTAATAATGTAGCAATTACTGGTGGTCCTGGAGGATCTTCTACTAATTTAACATTTGCATTATATGGTTTTGCTATCTCTTGTAAAATAGGTCTTAATTTATGAACTAATTCAATAGATGTCTCTGTTCTTAATTTTTTATCTTTTAAGTTAACTCTAATTTCAGCTACATTTTCACCTTTTTTAAGGCTACTTCCTCTAAGTAATCCATTAAAGTCAATTACTCCACCTATACCAATAAAGCTTTCATAATCTTTAATATTTTTTTCTTGTTTTAATCTATTTTCAAGTTTTGTAACAAGCTCTTTTGTTGTTTGAATACTTGTTCCTGTTGGTAAATCTATAGTGATATTAAATGTGTTTTTATTTGCTCCTGGAAGCATTTTAAATAATACCACTTTTGCTGGCATTGTTAAGATAGCTAAAATTGTAAGAACTACAAGTGATGCAATAAACATCCCTCTCTTAGCTCTACTTTCTATCATAGGTCTAAGTAATTTATCAAACACTTTATATGTTTTTGTTTTTTTGATATCAAATGGTTCATGATCATGATGATCTGGTAAAAATTTAACAGCTGCCCATGGAGTGAATATATATGCTACAACAAGTGAAGCAATCATCGCTACTGGAACATTAAATGGAATTGGTGCCATATATGGACCCATCATTCCACCAACGAAAAACATTGGAATAAATGCTAAAATAATCGCTAATGTTGCAATATTTGTAGGGTTTCCAATCTCATTTGTTGCATAAATTGCAGCATGTTCTTTTGATTTATCACCCATTGAGAAATGTCTATGAATATTTTCAATTACAACAATAGCACTATCTACAAGAAGTCCAAGTGATAAAATAAGTGCAAATAGTGTAATTCTATTGATTGTTTGACCTGCAAGCATACCTACAAAAAGTGTCGCTGCAAGAATTAATGGAACTGTAAATGAAACAATTAAACTCTCTCTAAATCCAAGCATTACAATAAGTAAAATTACAATAATACCAATAGAGATAACTAAGTGAAATACAAGTTCATTTACTGCTTCATTAGCTTTATGTCCATCATTTCTTGTAATAATAACATCTACACCACTTGGAAGTTGTTTTTTAAGTTCTTCCATCTTTTTAATTACATCTTCAGCTACGAAAACTGCATTTGTTCCTCTTTTTTTAGCAACATATACAGTTACTTGATTAAACTTTTCACCTCTAATTTTTGGGTTTTCAAAAGCTTGTCCAGCAATAAAGTAAGTAAAATGTTTGTCTTGATAATTTGCTGTATCTGTAATAACAGCGATATCTTTTAGATAAATTGGTCTTCCTTGATAATTTGCAACAAGTAAATTTCTTACATCATCTAATTTTCTAATAAAACCATTATACTCTACAGGAATTGAAAATTTTCCATTTTCAAAATGTCCTAATGGATAATCAACATTTCCTTTTTGAAGAGCTTGTGCTACTTGTCCAAGAGAAATATGATAAGCTGCTAATTTTTCAGCATTAATTACAACATTAAATTGTCTTTTATGTCCACCTTTAATACCTACTACACTTACATTATTTACTTCAGCAATAGGAGTAAGAAGTCTTTGAGCCATTCTATAAAGCTCTGCATCATTATATTTTTTTGAAGATAATGCAAATGTAAGAATTGGTACTTCATCAATATCAATTGGTTTAACTAAAGGTTGCCATGCACCTTTTGGTAAAAGGTCCATATTTTGCATAACTCTATCATAAAGTTTTGTCATAGATTTTTCTTTGTTTTCACCAATTTTGAAAACAACAGTTACAACCCCTACACTATTCATAGACATACCATAGATATGGTCTACTTTTGTCATTTCATTCAATTTTCTACTTAAAGGCTCAACTATAATATTTTGAACCTCTTTAGAGCTTGCCCCTGGATATACTACAATAACATTTGCACTTGGAACATCAATTTGAGGATTCTCCTCTCTTGGTGTAAACATAAGTGCAATAGCTCCAAATAAGAATAATACAAAAGCGATTACTGGAGTTAAAGGGTTTTTTAAGAAGTCTCTTGCAAGTCTTCCTGCAATATTAAGCTTTAACTCCTCTTCAATCTTTTGTATCTCTTGTTGCTCTTGTTCTAAGAGAGCTTTTTCCTTTTTTAATTCTTCTTCTATTCTTTTATCGCTCATTTGCTATCCTTAATTTAAAGGTGTTCCATCAGTCATATTTGCTGGTGGTAAAATCACTACTTTTTTACCAGATTCAATCCCTTTTACAGCAACATCATTTCCATCTTGTGAAATAATAGTTACAGGAATAAATTTAGCTTTTCCATTATCATCAACAAACACACCTACAATTCCACCTCTTGAAGTTAATGCATCATAAGGGATTACAACTTCTTCTTTTGAAGCAATATTTACATATACCTTTGCATACATACCTGGTAATAATCCATCTTTGTTAGCTAAAGCAAATTTTACTAAATAAGAGTGAGTTGCAGGATCAGCACTTGGAATAATACTTGCAACTTTTGCATCAACTGTTTGATTAATTGCACCTACATATACTTTTGCATTTTGATCTTTTTTGATATATTGAACATCACTTTCTTTAACAAATGTTCTTGCTTGAATTGAGTTTAAATCTGCTAAAATAATTACAGGATGTCCTGGAATTGCCATTTCTGCAACCTTTGCCATTTTTCTAACTACTACACCATCGATTGGTGCTACAACTTTCGCATATTTTTGTTGAGCTAAAGCTCTTGAAAGAGCTGCTTTTGCTTGAGCAAGCATAGCTTCAGCAAGTTTGATTTGAGAAGCTCTAATCTCTTTATTTAATTTCATTTTTTCAAAATCTCTTTTTGAAACTGCACCTTTTTCATAAAGATTTTTAAATCTTTCATAATCTTTCTCAGCATCAGCATAAGCAAGTTTTGCCATTAACACACCATTTTGTGCTTGCATAACTCCAGCTCTTGCTTGATTTATCATAGAATAAATATCGCTTGGGTCTACTTCAAAAAGAACATCTCCTTTATGAACAATATCACCCTCTTCTACATTCATTTTTTTGATATATCCCATAAGTCTTGTTGCGACCATCACTTGGTTTTTAGCATAGATATCACCACTATATGTTTTTGTAATATTAATTGTCTTAGTCTCAGCTGGTACTAAAGTATAAGCAAATGCACTAATTGCTGTAAGTGCTATAGATAAAATCTTTTTCATTTATTCTCTCCTTTTTCTTAATTATGGGTTTAAAGATTTCCCAATTGCTAACTCTAATTCTGCAGCAGCAATTGCTTGATCATATTTAGCTTTAATAAGCTCCGCATCAGCTTTTTGTGCTTCTGCTTGTTTCATTAATAAAATAGTTATATTAATTAAACCATTTTTATACATATCTTTATATTGAGCTAATACTTGATGAGCTAAATCTCTATTTTTAATCTTAACTTCAATAATAGATGTTTTAGCTTGTAAATTTAAAAATTTTTGCTCTACATCAACTTGAATACCTTTTTTCATATGTTCGAAATATAAAGCTGTTTGATTTGCTTGTATTTTTGATTTTTGAAGCTCTTCTTTTGTTCCTGCATTAATAAAATTATAAGTGATATTTGCAGCTAAAAGATAATAATCTTTTTTTAAGCTTAAATTATTTACAGCATTATCATTAAATCCATATTCTAAATGAACTCCAGCTGTTGGATAATTGATACTACTATCCATTTTTACTTTATTTTTCATAGTTTTTACATTTTGTGCCATCCATTTGATATCATTTCTATTTTTTAGAGCTTCTTTTTGAAGTTGTGTTAAATTTGAATTTGGTGAGATAATAACTTTAAAATCAGCAACATCAGTAATATCATCTCTTCCTGTTAAAAATCTTAAATAAGCTAAAGCTAATTTATATTTATTTCTTGCTTCAATAAGTTGAGCATCAATTTCACTATCTCTTGCTTGTGCGCTTAATACATCACTTTTGATAATCATACCTTGAGAATATAAATTTTTAGTCATTTTTACAAAAGCTTGAGTTGTTTTTTTAGCACTTTCAAGTGCTCTAATAAAATATTTAGCAGCAACTGCTCCATTATAAGCTTTTAATACCTCAATAGCTAAGGCATTTTTATCTCTATTATATTTAAACTCTTTAGCTTTAATTTGTAATTTAGCAATTTTTTTGGCATATTTGATTTTAAAACCTGTAAAAAGTGGTGCTTCATATACAAGTTTTGTCTTAAAGTTTACTCTTGGGTCTGGATTATTTAAAGTATCTGGAGCAATACTTAAAACATTTGGATTATTTTGATTAGCGAAAAATTCCCCCATACCTAAATCAGCAAATGTAGCTTCTCTACTTTCTAATTTATTTCCAAATACATATAATGCATTATTTGTATAACTCACATCTTCAGATAGAAACAATCTACCCCAATCATAACTTCTTGCTTTTGCAAAATCTTGTTTTGCTAAAGCAATATCTAATTTTTTTGCTTTTAATTCTTTATTATTAGCAAATGTAGCTTGTAATGCTTCATTGAAATTGATAGTTGTAGCAAACATCATAAGTGGTGCTAAACCAAGTAATAGCCTTTTCATAAAGATTTCTCCTTTTTGGGATTTAGAATTTTGAAATTATAGCATATTTAATACTAAAATACTCTATTTTAAAAGATAGGAATATATGTTTTTTGAACAGGAGGAGGAGAGATTTTTGTAAACAATTCTTTTTTACCATTTAAAATATAAGTTTTCACCCCTTTTGGTTTAGTGAAATTTCTTTTTAATTCTGGGTGAATTTTTAATAGATTTACATAAAAATGTCTAAAAACTGGAGCACTTACCCTACCACCACTCATCTTATCTCCAAGAGGAGTATTATCATCATTTCCATACCATACAATTGTTGTAGTATCAGGAGTAAATCCACACCACCATCCATCTCTAAAATTATTAGTTGTTCCAGTTTTACCAGCTACTTCTAAATTAGGAACTTTTGCATTTCTACCAGTCCCTTTTTTCACTACATCTCTTAAAATATCTATCATTAAATAAGCTTGATAATCTGGTATTAAATCTTCACTATTGTTTGGAAAAGTTGTTTGTAATCCTTTTTTATCATTTTTAACACTTATAATAAGTCTTGGGGTTACTTTTTTACCATAATTACTAAAAATGGTATATTCTTCAGCCATTTTTAGAGGTGTTACACCAAAACTTCCTAATACTATAGACATATTTTTAGGAATATTACTAAATCCAAATTTATATAATCCATCAATTACAGTATCTAAACCTATTAAAGAAGCTAAATTAATTGTGGCTAAGTTTCTTGAATGAACTAATGCCATTCTTAAAGTGATAAATCCTAAAGTATTTTTTTCATAATTTTTAGGTTTCCAAAATTTATCCTCTTCTGGAGTATTTCCTGGAATTTTATATGTTCTTGAAATATCAGGAATTTTAGAACCTGGGTTATATCCTAAATCTAAAGCAATTTGATACACAAAAGGTTTAACAGCACTCCCTATACTTCTTCTTGATTGTGTAACTCTATTAAATTTACTTTTTATATAGTTTACACCACCTACTGCACTTAAAATATCACCTGTCTTAGAATCTAAAGTAATAATAGCCCCATTTAAAGATGTATTATTTAATTCATATTCTGTTCTTAATCTATTATATCCCCATTTTAGAGATTCTTTAGCTATTAGTTGAGTATCTAAATCGATAGTTAATTTTACTTTATATCCAGCTGTTTTAATATCAGGATAGATAGGTTTTAAAATTTTCAAAGCCATATCAATAACATATGGAGCTTTATTTCTTGTTAGAGTTGAATTATAAACTTTTGGTTTTTCAAAAACAGCTTGTTTATATTCAGAAGGGCTAATCCATCCTAAAAATAATAATCTTCTTAAAATAACATTAGCTCTTGCTATATTTTGATTATAATGTTTTGTAGGATCATAAAAAGATGGTGCTTTAGGTAAAGCTATAAGCATTGCTATCTCTTTTAGAGTTAAATCTTTTAAATCTTTATGAAAATACCCTTCAGCTGCTGTTTTGATACCATAATATCCATGCCCTAAATATACTTGATTTAAATATCTCTCTAAAATTTGCTTTTTTGTTAGTATTTGTTCTAACTTCATAGAGATAAAAAGCTCTTTAATTTTTCTTTCTATCTTTTTTTCTCTACTTAAATATACCATTTTTACTAATTGTTGCGTAATAGTAGAAGCACCTTCAACTTTTTTACCAGCTATAATATCTTTTATTAAAGCTCTAATAATAGCTTCAGGATTAAAACCTCTATGCTCAAAAAAACTTGTATCTTCAGTAGCAATTAAAGCTTCAATTACACGACCTGGAATATCATCAAATTTTACATAAAGTCTATTTTCTTTATCAAAAATATTAGCGACTAATTTATTATTTCTATCATAAAATTGAGTAGTTAAAGGGGGATTGTAATATAATAGTTTATCAACATCAAATTTAGTAGAATTATATAGATATGCAAATAATCCTATTGCTGCAATTATAGGAATAATAAAAATGAGTAATAATAGAGTAAATATTATTTTCTTAACCATGAAAAACTTTACTTTCCATATTACTCATTTATTATTCCTCACTTTTTACATTTTTTTAAGATACTTTTTTAATATTAAATGTATCAACTAAATTTAAATCATCTAATAACTCATATAAGATTTCATCTTTGATTTCTATAGTAATATCTACATCATTATCTTTTAGTTTTAATAATTCACCAATAACTGTAGAAGGTAAAGAGAAACTGTCATTAATTTTTAATACTACACTTCCTGTTTTTGCTGCTTCTTTAATTGCATCTACTAATAGTTGAGAATTATTAATTGTTTTGATAACTCCATTTACTTCGATGATATTTTTAGTTTGTTTAATTTCCATATTCACTGCTCCTTTTTGAAATATAATTTTACACTATTACCTTTTTGATTATAATACATACCATCTGAGAGTTTTTTTAACATCTTAATACCTCTTCCGTGGTATTTATTAAACCATTCCGATTTTAATATCTGACTAATATCAAAACCTTGCCCTTCATCAGATAAATGTAACACTACATAATCATCTGATTCTAATATAGATAAAAAAGCAAATTTTTCTTCCCCATTATACTCAATTTTTTCATCTTTTTGAATAATTTTGTGTTTATTTTCACTTATTTTTAATACACTATGCTCATAACAGTTAATTAATAACTCATTTAAACTAAAAATTATTTTATCTTTTACAATTTGTGATAATCCTTCTAAATTTTTTTCAAAATTATCTACAACATTTTGTATTTTGTTTTGAGTTAACATAACATCTTGTTTAAATCTAATTTTATAATCTTGTTTCTCTTTTCTCATAAAGAAAATAGTAGTATCATCATCAATTTCTTTAACTGTTTTTCTAAAATCTTTAATTAAATCATTTAATAAATAAAAATCTTTAAATTTTTTTCTAAAATTCACAAAATAAGGAATATCATTTTCATCACCAGACTCATATAATCCATCACTTGCTGCTAAAATAACATCAAATTCACCTTCATATCTATCAATCTGACATTTTTTTGAATGTGATAATAAAGGGTTATTATTAGCTTTTAATTTAATAATTTCATTATCTTTTAATAGATAGATAGGAGGCATTCCAATATTTGCATAAGAGATAATATTATTTTTTAAATCTATATCTATCATATAAAAACTCAAAGCTTCTCCATCTAACATAATAGAAGCAGCATAATTAAAAGTATCTTTTACTACCCTTTCAAATTTATAATCATTAAACTCCAATGATTTAGAAATAGAATGATTCATAAAAGAAACTGTAAGCACACTCGATAATGAAGCACTAACCCCTTTACCCATACCATCTACAATAGATATAAAAAATCTATCTTTTTGAATTTGTAATGTAGAATAACTATCTCCACTTAAAATATCTTTTGGTCTAAAACAGCTATCAGCTAACCAATTATCATAATAGTGATGACTTACTCTATCTTCTATAATTTTTAATTGCTTCTGAACTGCTAAAATCTCTTGAGAATCTTTATATTTTAAAACTACTTCTAATTCTTTTTGGTGTTTTATTGTTTCATAATAATAAAATCTTAAATTTGTTAGAATATTTACTTTTGCTTGAAAATCAAAAAAATCTATCCCTTTTTGCATAAACTCATTTACACCAAAATCTATCGCTTTTTCTTTTACTTCTGTATCAGTTGAACCTGTCATCATTACAGCAATAATATCTGGAAATTTAGATTTAGTATATTTTAAAACTTCTAATCCATCCATTTCTGGCATTTGATAATCAATAAATACAATATCTACATCATCTTGAGATGAATGATTTAAATATTTAATATAATCTATTGGGTAATTAAAATAGGTAATATTTTCAAATCCTATACTTTTTAACATAGTCTTTAATGAAATATAAGATACTTTAGAATCATCAACTATTACAATATTTAGATCTTTTTTATCCATCTACTAACCTTTTTAATTCACTAAGAGCTTCTATTGTTTCAGATATTCTTGCTGTTATCCTAAAAATAGGAGTTTTGACTGTCGGTGGACGAATTGCTCCTACTAAAAAACCTTTTTGTTGTAACTCTTTACTTTTAGAAATTATATCGTTATATTCTTTAATATAAATTAAACTTTCAATATTTAATAATTTTTGTCTTTGTTTTATCTCTTTTTGTAAATAATTAAGATTATCCTGAATATATTGTAATGCAAAATATGCATACATAGTATCAAAATTACTTAAAGCTGTAGTATATATTATCCCTTTTGCACGATTTTCTAAAAATGATATTATCTCTTTTGATGCTAAAATATATGCACCATAACTTCCTAAAGCTTTTCCAAGTGTTCCTACTTTAATACTATTTTTTGTATCTATATTATATAAATCAATTACTCCCATAAGTTTATCACCTACAACCCCTACACTATGAGCTTCATCTATAACTATAATTAAGTCTTTAAAATTTAAATATTCTAAAATCTCTCTTTTTACTAAATCTCCTCCCATAGAGTATATCCCTTCAACCCCTACAAAAACTCTATTAAATAATTTATAATCAATTAAAGAATCTTTTAATGAATTCAAATCATTATGTTTAAAATATCTAACTTCCGCTTGAGTTAATTCAACTCCTACTCTTCCACTTGCATGATACTCTTCATCTAAAATTATCAAATCCCCTTTTCTTGCTAAACTTTCAAATATACTCATATTAGCCAAAAAACCACTACCTACAATAATTCCAGCTTCATACCCATTTATATCACATAAATATTCTTCAAGCATTTTATGATATTTTGTATACCCATTAACAAGTAAACTTGCTTTTGAGCCATAATCATTACCTCTAATAAAATTATATGTTTTATCTAAAATTTCTATATTATTAGCCAACCCTAAATAATCATTACTTGCAAAATCTTTTAGATTTTCATATATTTTTCTTTCTCTAAATCTGTTTTTTTTCTTTAAAACTTCAAGCTCTTTTTTATACATTTATAACCTTTTTGCTTTTAAAATAATTTTAGGGTAAAATTTTAAAAAAAATTATAACATTTATTATGGAGTTAAAATGGATATTAGAAAAGAGTTTTTACAATTTTTCGAAAATAAAGGGCATAAAGTAGTACCAAGTAGCCCACTTGTACCAGATGATGCAAGTTTACTTTTTACAAATGCGGGTATGGTTCAGTTTAAGCCTATCTTCACAGGAGAAGTTCCAGCACCAAATCCACCAAGAGCTACATCAAGTCAACTTTGTCTTAGAGCTGGTGGAAAACACAACGACTTAGAAAATGTAGGTTATACAGCAAGACACCACACTCTATTTGAGATGCTTGGAAACTTTAGTTTTGGTGATTATTTCAAAGAAGATGCTATCAAATATGCATGGGAATTTATCACTGAAGTTGTAAAACTTCCAAAAGAAAAACTTTGGATTACAATCCATGACACAGATGATGAAGCAGGTGAGATTTGGAAAAAATATGTACCAGCTGAGAGAATTATCAAAATGGGTGATAAAGATAACTTTTGGCAAATGGGTGATACAGGACCATGTGGGCCATGTAGTGAAATCCATTATGACCAAGGTGAAGAAAATTTTAACTCTAAAGAAGATTATTTAGGTGGTGAAGGTGATAGATTTTTAGAGATTTGGAACCTTGTATTTATGCAATACAACAGAGATGAAAAAGGAGTGCTTCACCCACTTCCAA
>Ga0256828_1000155_pt1 | contig 46250 bp, 50 predicted proteins | sample CV88metaG_FD_185993 | JGI IMG/M metagenome (GOLD analysis project Ga0256828, IMG submission 185993) | Hydrothermal vent microbial communities from East Pacific Rise, Pacific Ocean - CV88 | ecosystem: Environmental > Aquatic > Marine > Hydrothermal vents | place: Pacific Ocean: East Pacific Rise...
GCACCGTTGCCTACCCAGTAGCGTATAGTATCTTCACTGAACGTCTCTCTGTCTAATGCCTGAAGCATCTCATTGACTGCCAGTGCAAGGTCAGGTACACTGTCTATGAGTGTACCGTCAAGGTCAAAGTGTATGACTTTTTTATCTGTAAATTTCAAGATATATCCTGTATAATCATTATTATTTGGAGTGATTATACAGATTTTGGGTAAAATATCAAACTAAAAAAACATTTAATCAAAAAGTTGTAAAATATGAAACTCATTTACCCACTCAATATCAAGAACGAATTCGTCTTCAACTCCTCTCCCCGTGACTTTACTGTCGAAGAGATCCCGCTTTATGAATTTACAGGTGAAGGAGAGCATCTGGTACTCAAAGTGCGTAAAAAAGAGATGACTACGTGGGAGATGCTTGATGCCATTTCAAACCACACTGGACTCAGACGCCGTGACATCGGCTATGCCGGGCTTAAAGACAAACATGCTATGACCATACAGTACATCTCTCTTCCTGCAAAACTTGAAGAGAAACTCAGTACTTTTTCCCATGAAAAGATCAAGATTCTTGAGACTATACGTCATAACAACAAAATACGCGTAGGGCACTTGAAAGGGAACCGTTTCAGCATCCGTCTGAAAAAAGTACTGGGTGTGCAGAAAGACAAACTTGACTCTGTTTTAGCATGGATCAAAGCCAACGGAGTACCCAATTATTTCGGTAATCAGCGTTTCGGTACCAACGGGAACAATTGGGAAGACGGAAAAAAGCTCATAGACGGAACACTTAAAATGCGTGACAGAAAGACCCGTGAGTTCCTTATGGGATCTTACCAGAGCTACCTCTACAACCAATGGCTCTGCAAACGTATGGAACTTAATCTTCTGCTTGAAAAATTCAGTGAAGAGGAGGCAGAACAGGTGTTAAAACTGCCAAAAGGTTCTCTAAAAGGTACAAAAAATCAGCCGAATTTCTTTAAACTCTTAGAGGGCGACCTGATGATGCACTACCCTTACGGACGGCTCTTTGAAGTAGAGGAGTTGGCAAAAGAAGCGGAACGTTTTGCCACAAAGGACATCGCTCCTACAGGGCTTATTCCTGGAAATAAAACCAAAAGAGCTACAGGTATTGCAAGGCTTTTTGAAGAGCAGTTCGACGAAGAGATGAAACTCTACGGAGCCAGACGTTATGCCTGGATACAGGTCACTGAGATAAAGAAAAACTACATCGAAGAGAAAGCACACTATGAGCTGAGTTTTACGCTCCCGAAGGGTTCGTATGCTACCAATGTTCTAGATGTTCTTCGTGGTGAGAATGAGTTTTAAGAAAAATTTTATCTTTTTGACTTTTTTCTTATCTTTTTTCACTATAATCTAAAATCAATACAGAAAAAGCTGAGCATGCTGTGAGGTATGTAAAGAAAACCGATTATCTTTAGAGATATTTTCGGTTACCTGTCTTGAATACATGATTAATTCACAATTATTCAATACACTTTCTTGATTTGATATTATTTTTAATATAACAAAGGACATTAATGCGTTTACAATTTAAACATTTCTCTATGATCGCAGCTTCGGTTGTACTGATAGGCTGTGGCGGTGGGGGTAGTTCGGCTCCAGCAAGTGGAAACACAGGCGGAACTTCAGGTAATTCATCCGGGAATAATACCAATACAGGTAGTACAGGCAATACGTCTGGAAATACTAACACTACTGACACTGTGGCACCTGTCTTTAAAACTACTAACTATGCGTATACTGTTCCTGAAAATAAAAGATATATTTCTGATACTCAAGCAGATGATGATCAATCAGAGGTTAGTTATTCTATAGTGTCAGGAGATGATAAAGATAAATTTTCTATTGACAAACATAACGGAACACTTATATTTAAAAATGCTCCTGATTATGAAAACCCTGATGATTTAGATGATAATCATATCTATGAAGTGACAATTCAGGCTACAGATGTCAGTGGTAATACGGCAACACAAGATGTTACAGTAACAATAGAAGATAAAAATGAATCTATTCCAAAATCATATACAGTTTTACCATTACAAGATGGTTCAAATAGTTACGATGTGGGGACAAATCCGAAAAATGTTTATATACTTTTTACCAATACAAGTAAAAGTACAGAGTCTACTCCTAGTGTAACCCATAATAAACTGGTTTCATTACCCGAGAGCAAAAAAGAAGTAGTTACAAGCAACTCTATGTTTGAGAGAGTAAAAATTCTCCATGCACCGGCATATATTCAAGCATTTAATTCACATATTAGAACATTGCTTCATAAAAATGATGAAACGTCTTTGCCTCAGGCTAAACAATTAAATACTTCCAATAATTCGATACATTATGATATTGTTGGAGGAAACGCTAAATACTTTAGCATTGATGAAAACGGTAATGAGAAAGTAAGAGCAAGAGCAAAAAAAGTAGTAAGAGATATTCAAACAAAATTTGGATCCAAAACACTTAATATTTGGGTAGCAGAAGACAGTTTTGAGGGACCTTCTTGTACAAAAAGTAAATGTGTTACTCAGGCTATGGTTGATGAATTTGCAGATAATTTCTTAAAAGAAGGTGATGATAATGATATCTATGACTGGGTAACCAATATTTATGGAGAAGAGTGGGGGAGTGATGCTGCAACAAAATATAGTAATCTTATAGGTGCAAATGATGAGATCACTATTCTACTTACTGATATAGATAATGACGATAATCCTTCCGGTGGAACCATTGGATACTTCTGGTCTAAAGATAATGTCAAACAATCAAGCATAAGTGGTTCAAATGAGAGGATCATGTTCTATGCAGATGCAGTAATGTTCGCCAATGATGAAAATAATGGTTTCTGGCAAAAAGAGATGTACTCCACTTTGGCACATGAGTTTCAGCATATGATCCACTTTTATCAAAAAACTGTATTACTTGATGCTACAGATGATACATGGATCAATGAAATGCTTTCAGAAACTACGGAAGATTTAATTGCAACAAAAATACAACATACTGGTCCAAGAGGTGTTGCCTATACTGACGGAAGTGCAGGGGATACGGGTAACAGAAATGGAAGATACCCAATATTCAATGAAAACAATACTATCTCTTTAACTACATGGAACAATAGTATGGCTGACTACTCTAAAGTAAATGCCTTTGGTACCTTCCTTACACGAAACTATGGCGGTGCAAAAGTATTACATGATATAATGTATAACAAGAAAGAACATGAAGATGCTATTGAAACTGCTATTGGAAAATCATTTGATGACCTGCTTAAAGAGTGGGGTATTGCAGTAATGCTTTCAGACCGCACAGATGCGAAAAAAGATCAATATAGTTATAATACCGGTGATTTTACAGTAAATGAGAAATTAGGAACGATATATAAAATGGGAGCGATTAATTTCTTCAATTATAGTTCTCAACCTACTATTTCTAGTAATATTGGAACAGTTAAACCTCAAGGCAACTACTATTATAAAGTAGGTGATAACCTTACTGGTAACGTAACGATTGATCTTACATTGGACACAAATACAAAAGCAACTCTAATTGTAAAATAAGGAATAGCTTTAATGAAAAAATATTTAATTCCTGGATTCATGATATTGGGAGTCATTATGGGATGTGCACAAAACGGAGATTTGGAACTTGAAGGAGGGCTTTATATGAAAGGCTCTGCTCCACATAGCTATTTGGTCATTGAAGATCAAAAAAGTCATAAAAACTACAAGATACAAAATGCACAAACATTCAATCTTGGAAAGAGACAAAAAGAAGTAGTCAAACTCAAAGCAAAGTTAGTTAAAAAAGCTATAGGACCGGGATTTCCCGCAGTTATCGAAGTAGTAGAAGTCAAATAGTCTTCTGCATATAATTAAACACTTCCTCAAATCTACCCCTTCAAGACCTCATTATTTAAGAATATTTTAAGCTCTTAATCAAACTGTGATATACTTCTAGAACTTAAAAGAGGAGAATAGAATGTTTAAGAAAAAGAGACTTATTGTTGTGCTGGCTTGTTCTGTATTTACAGGAAATATACTTTATGCATGGGGACCTCCGCATCCACCGTCAGGAGCAGGTGCATTTGTTACCGGAGCTGCAGTTGGAGCCGCAGTAACTTACGGTGTGATGAGTCATAAAAAAAGACAACGTGTTCATAAGAAAAAACGTGCAAGAAAAAAATATGTAAAGAAGTATGTTACACCTACAATGACCATTGAGAAAAAAATTCAAAAATCACTTACAGCTTTAGGGTTCTATCATGGTAAGATCGATGGGGAAGTCAACTCGTATGAGACACGTTCAGCCATCAAAGCAATGAATAATGCCTATGGATTGGGAAATACAGCATCTTTAGACCTAAAGACAAGAGATGCACTTATTTATTTGGGTGATTTGTTCATATTTGACAGATACCTAATCGCACAAGGCAGCAATAAAAAGGTAAAAGCAAAGAGAATACAGACCGCACTTAAAATTTACGGTTTTTACCATGATAAGATCGATGGTGTTATAGGGTCAGGTACAAGAAAGATCATTGCTGATTATAAAGAGTCCAAAAGACTTTCCTATGGTCCAGCGTTGAACTTTGAAGAGGAGTATCAACTGGTCACCTCTGCAAAACAACTTAATGATAAAAATATTGATGAAACGATTGCGTCATTGAAAAGTACCGTTGCTCAAAAAGCAGTGCTTTCTCAGCAGAAAATAAATGGTGTACAAGGTTCACAAAACAACACTGCTGTAACCGCTAATGTATCACAACCTTCCAAACAAGCCTCTTTGGTAAGTACAATGAATCAGCAGCCTGTAAACAATGCAGTATCACAGCAAAGAAATACTGTACCTGTGGTAAATCAATAATCCTACATATGCCGGAGAGCTTTCTCCTGCATTATAGATCCTATTTAGATTTATCCTTTCTTTCTTACAATATCTGCACCTAAAGCAGCCAGTTTCCCTTCAAGATCATCATAACCGCGATCCAAATGATAGATACGTCTTACGTTTGTTGTCCCCTCAGCTACCAGTGCTGCAAGCACAAGTGCGGAAGAGGCTCTAAGGTCTGTTGCCATGACATCAGCACCGTAGAGCTTCTCTACGCCTTTTACCGCTGCCGTACTTCCTTTGAGCCAAATATCGGCTCCTAAGCGGTTGAGTTCACTCACATGCATGAAACGGTTCTCGAAGAGACGCTCTTCTATGAGGCTTTCTCCCTCAGCCATGACTGCGACTGCCATGAACTGTGCCTGCATGTCCGTAGGAAAACCCGGATACTCAATGGTAATGAGACTGACCGGTTTCAGGTCTGCAGTAGGGTAGATGGTAATGCTGTCCTCTTTCAGATCAAAGGTACACCCCATAGACTCCAGTTTGTCTATAGAAGCTCTGATATGCCCGTGATCGACTTTATGAAGTGTAATGTTTGAGTTGGTAATGGCACCGGCACAAAGGTATGTCCCCGCTTCGATACGGTCAGGGATGATCTCCACAGTTTTAAAGTTCAGGGTCTCACCGCCTGTACCTTCAATACTAAGTTCATTGGTGCCTATACCTTCTATCTTTACACCGGCATCAGCGATCATTTCACAGAGTTGAACGACTTCAGGCTCTTTTGCCGCATTGACGATAGTCGTCGTACCGTGTGCCAAAGCCGCTGCCATGACGATGTTCTCCGTACCACCCACAGTGATCTTGTCAAAGATGATCTTTGCACCGTGCAGACCGTTGGGTGCTTCAGCACGAACATATCCGCCTTTGATCTCTATGTGAGCACCCATAGCTTCCAAAGCTTTGAGATGAAGGTCAATAGGGCGCTGGCCTATGGCACAGCCTCCCGGTAAACTCACCTCACATTCACCGAATCTTGCAAGCAGGGGACCCAGTACCAGAATGGAAGCTCTCATTTGAGAGACGATCTCATACACCGCTTTGGTCGAAGTGATGGAACCGTTATTGATATGTGCAACCGTTCCCTGATGATCCACTTTCCCGCCAAGCATAGTCAGCAGTTTAAGAAGTGTACGGATATCTACAACATTGGGCAGGTTTGTAAGTGTGACTTCCTTATCACTTAATATGGTTGCAGCAATAATAGGCAGGGCAGCATTTTTCGCTCCGCTGATCGTAACGCTTCCGCTTAACTTCTTTCCACCGTTGATCTGTAAATAATCCATCTGAACACCCTTATATATAATGAAAGAGATTTTATCTAAAGAATGGTTAAAACGAGGAGTAGAATAAATATATTAAAGAATATCAATAAACTCTTTTTTCTATTTTAACATTAAAAAATAGAAAAATTCATATTATTCACTATAATTTAAAGTCTCTATTAACTAATATGAGTTACAATATTTTCTAATATATAATTTTTATGTGGTTTAAGGCCCCATATGAAGGGAAATCATGTCTAGCAGTTTAGATAAACTAAAAGCACTTACCAGCCGTTTGGAAGAGAAATTGGAACAGAAAGAAACTGTTTCAAAAGCTCCTCAAAAGGAAGTAACTCAGAGTGAAGAAGCACCTGTTGAGAAACCTGTAAAAGAGCCTTCTGTTGCAAAAAAAGCTTCTACTTCAAAAGTAACTGTAAGTTCAGATGATGTCCGTCAAGAGAATATTCTGCGGGTAAAAGAACTTTACGAAAAGCTCAAGATCTTTGAAAAATCCCCTGACTTTGATAATATCTTTATCTATAAAGCAATGAATCTCTCAGGTATCGGATTGAAAGAAGAAGATTTCGGTGAAGTACGTGAGGGGAAGTATATCCAGATCATTGCTATTACTTACGAGCCGGACAAGAATGGTAAGAAAAAAGCAAAAAATATCTCTTTGGGATATTTTGGGAAAGCTGAAACATTGGACAACACGTTAAAAAATGAGATCATTGAATTTGTATTGCGTTGGCGTTATGAAAAAGCATTCCAGAATGTCGAACACTATAAAGACCTTATCGCAAGAGTTGAAACAACTGCTGATACACTATTCTAATATTTATCTACAAAAATTCAGTGGCTGAGCCTGCTAGAGCTCTAATCAAAATTTTGCTACAATCGGATTCTTAATTTTTATGATATAGGATAGACATGCATCTTGATTTAACACCCGAAGCACTTTTAGCACAACTAGGTTACACAAAAAGCGAACAGACACTTAAACAGATCAATGAGATCATCGAAAATACAGAAGGTTTTGATCAGTTTTCACAGCACATTCCATCATTTAATGATGCTTTAGCTGTAGAAAAAGGCTTTATTGCCATGTCGAATTCTGAGAATTACCTCAAAATAAAATGTGATGAAGACATCAATGCAGACAACCTTTCAGCATTTTCAGACCTTGTTAAACACTGGGCAGATAAATACAAACTTGAACTTAAACAAGTAGAAAATAAAAATACTTATTACATCATCGGTCACAAATAATTGCCACTTAGCTCTCTCAATGCCGAGCAGCTGAGTGCTGCAACGGCACCTTTAGGACACAATCTTATCATCGCCTCTGCAGGAACCGGGAAAACATCTACCATCGTAGGGCGCATCGGACATCTGTTACAGAGTGGAGTAGAGCCTTCAAGCATTCTGCTGCTTACATTCACCAACAAAGCTGCAGGAGAGATGCTTGCAAGGTTAGAGCGTTATTTCCCTAAAAAAGTGGTCTCCAAAATAGAGTCGGGAACCTTCCATGCAGTCAGTTACCGTTGGCTCAAAGAGCTGCACCCCAATCTTGCACTCAAACAGCCCTCAGAACTTAAAACACTCTTTAGAAGTATTTATGAAAAGAGAAACTTTGAACGTATGAATCTGCCCTTGGCTCCATTTTCGGCAACCTACCTTTATGAGATGTACTCTTTGTACCAAAATGCCTCTTTGGATGGTTTTGATGAGTGGTTTTTAGAGAAATATCCTGATCATGAGATCCTTATGGATGCCTATATGGACATCACTGAAGAGTTTGAGAGGGAGAAGGTCGATTACGGTTTTGCCTCTTTCAATGACCTTCTTTTGCGTATGAAAGCCCATTTGGAAGAGAAAACAATTCCTTTTGAGGAAGTGTTGGTAGATGAATATCAGGATACTAATACCCTGCAGAGTGCTCTCATAGATACACTTAAACCCAAATCTCTTTTTTGTGTAGGGGATTATGATCAGAGTATTTATGCATTTAACGGTGCGAATATTGAGAATATCGCTACGTATTCGAAACGTTACCCTGATGCAGAGGTTTTTACACTTAAAACGAACTACCGCTCAACAGCACCTATCCTCTCTTTGGCAAACCGTGTCATAGAACGTAATGAACGTATTTACCCCAAAAAGCTTGAAGTAGGGCGTCACGGAAAAACACATCCGCCGAAGCTTCTTATGTATAATGATCTTTTTGAACAGTATCAGGCCATTGCACACAGTATTAAACATACCCATGTTCCCAACAATGACATAGCAGTGATCTTCCGTAATAACTCTTCTGCTGACGGGATAGAAGCAAGTCTGCGGGAGTTGGGGATCACATGTAAAAGAAAAGGGGGTACAAGCTTCTTTGATGCCAAAGAGATAAAATTCCTTCTTGATCTTCTATCACTCCTGGTCAACCCTAAAGATATGATGGCATTTATACATGTGTTTGAATATGCAAGCGGGGTAGGTTCAGCCCTTTCAAAAGAGTTCTTCCAATGTTTTCTGCATTTTGGTAACGGCAGTTTCATGCAGGGTGTACTTTACCCGCAAGTACATGACCTGCCTAAACTCAACCCGAACAAAAATGTACAGCTCGGTCTTTTTGATGATGACCATGAGATAGGCTCCGCTTCACGGTTTAAACATTTGGATCTGCCACCGCATATCAATGCCCATCCTCTTTTAAAACATCCCAAGATCATACAGGACGGTGTAAAGTTCTTTAAGGATTTTCATACGCTCATGCGCACATTGAAACAGCAGAGCAGTCCGGCAGAGATCCTGCAAACGGCCATCTCATCCAAACTTTACGATGGGATCGTTGAAATGCTCTCTACTCAGAGAGGAAGACTCAAATCAGGCGAAGTGGATAAGGAGAAGAAAAAACTTTCACGTGAACGTATACAGCGGAAAGCAAGGCTCCTGCTGGATCTTTCCCGTCAGTACAAAGAATTGGGGCGTTTTGTCAATGCCATGGTACTTGGAGGCGGAGAACTGAGTGAGGGAGAAGGGGTGAACCTGCTTACAGTACATGCTTCCAAAGGTTTGGAGTTCCCTGAAGTCTATGTGGTAGACCTGGTGGACGGACGTTTCCCGAACAGAAAGATGATGAGTTCCATTGAAGAAGAGAGAAGACTCTTCTATGTCGCAGTAACACGTGCCAAGGACAAACTCTATCTCTCTTTGGCAAAATTTGACAGAGTTAAAAAAATTGATTACAAACCTTCACAGTTCTTGCATGAAGCAGGGCTTGTAAAAGGAGAGTTTGTGGAACCCGAGCCAAAAGAAAAGAAACAAAAGAAGATAAAAGAGGAGAGTTATTAATTCCCCGATCTTTTATCTCTAATACTCATCTGCTTACTTACTTCATCAAAAGCAATATCAAAAAGGTCTATCTCTTTAATAAGGTTACTCAGTTTCTTGTAACCGAAATTGATCGGTGAAAATGACGTGGAGTTGTTGATATAGGTACCTATATCTGCAAGATTTGCCCAGCCGTACTCATCCATGGTGTGATCAACGGCATTTCTCAGTACATTGACCAACCATGTGTCCTGACGCATCTCTTTGCCGCTTTTACGTGCAGGTGCTTCTGTAAGCGTTCCTTCTTCCACGGTCTTTGTTGATGTTGCCATGAGTTTTTCGGTAAAGATGAATTGTGAGCACGCTGCCATAAAAGGTTTTGGTGTTTTTTTCTCTCCGAAACCGAAAACTTTAATGCCCTCAGCCTGTACACGCATCACCACAGGAGTAAAATCCGAATCACTGGTTGCAAATGCAAAAGCATCTATATCTTTGGTATGCAACAGGTCAATGGCATCAATAGTCATAAGGATATCCGTTGCATTCTTGTTACGTGAATAGTCAAATTGCTGGATGGGCTTAATAGCAAACTCAAGCAGTTTGTCCTCCCAGTTTTTGAGGTTATCTTTTGTCCAGTTCCCGTATGCCTGGCGTATATTGACTACGCCATATTTGCTCAGTTCATTAATGATCCCCTCTATAGAACGATGCGAAATGTTATCACAGTCTATAAAAAGGGCAATGTGGTCTTCTTTTTTTGCCATAGAATCTTCTTTTTTAAATTATTATACCATAAGCACACTATGGGGTTTCAAGCTTGAAATACCCTAAATAGTTTTTAATGCTTCTGCCTGAGAGTACCCAGTTCTCTATGCCGCCTTTAAGATTGACTACATTTTTAAATCCCAAGTCTTTGAGAGTCTTTGCCCCCATTAAACCTCTGGCTCCTTTAAGACAATAACATACGATCAGATGGTCACTCATATCCACAAGTTTATCATCTACCGCAAATTCCAGTTTTCCTCTAGGTATGGTAAAGACGGTTTTTGCCGGTATGATCCCTGAAGCGAATTCATCACCTTCTCGTACATCAATCAAGACCATATTCTCAAGATCAATAGCATCTACCTCTATCTGCTCTATCTCTTCCTGAGCCTTTATCAGCAACTCTTTGAGACGGCCTTTTATCAGGTCGATATTGCACCGTTCATAAAATCGTTTCATCTGTTCTGTTCGATTCATTATATGCTCCTTTGTGTAAAGTGTCTATATTTAAGTATAGCACTATTAAAGGGTAAAGGTAAAGAGTAGTGGTGTTGGTTAAAAAAGAGGGGGACCTAAAGGACTTTTACAGCCCTTTAGGTCTATAGTAGGTCATGGTACTTCTGCCGAACTTTTTACGTTTTACAAATTCCAGTGTACCTATGTACTCAGGCATGTCCAGATTTGTCATATGTTCAACAGCCACCATTTCACATACTTGGGGCTCTATACTTTCTATAAGGGCTATGGTCTTGTCATAGATGTCATCCATTCCGTCACGCGTAGAAAAAGGCGGGTCAAAATAGAAGTAGGTTTTTCTACCTGTTCTTTTGACCATCTCATAGACTGTAGCAAACTTTTCAAAGCTGTCACCGTAAAAAGCATGGCATCTGCTTGGGTCGGTATTTTTAATGTTTGATTCCAAACACCGAAATGCCATTTTATTGTACTCCATGAAGTAACATTCCTCTGCTCCTCGACTGAGTGCTTCAAGTCCTATAGAGCCACTTCCTGCAAAAACTTCTACAAAGTTCTTACCGATGATATCGAACTGGATCGTATTAAAGAATGACTCTTTAAGGATGGACTTTGAACTTCGGGTAGTAGAGATGTCGGGTATCTCTATCTTTTTGCCTTTGAACTCTCCGGCAATAATGGTTGTTGTAAATATTTTGATTTTCTCTTTTGCTTTCATGTCAGAATTTTACCTAAAAGAGTCAAAAATTCACGATAGTTTTAAGCGTATTGATCAGTTTACTTCTCTCTTTTACATCTGCACGCTCTTTACCCGGTTCAGTGGTTGTGATGATGGTCCGTCCTGTAATAAGCTTGGTTCCGTCATTCTTGCGTATTCCCCAGTAGGTATGCATCACGACCGGTTCACCGTTGTACTCTCCCAGATAAAGTACAATGTGCCCCGGAACATAAAGCAGAGAACGGAACGGTTCCGCTTTTTCTATGATGGTTCTTTTTTTGGCTGTTTTGGGTAGTCCTTTAATATTAATAGTCTCTCCGTCTTTAGCCTGTTTGGAAGAGTTGCGGCGTAGAAAAATACCAAAAGCACCAAGGAAGTCCCTGGTGGTAGCAGAGCAGTCACGACACTCATAGCTCCCGCCCCAGCCGTAAGGCTCACCGTAAAATTCTCTTGCCAGCATCGCTACATTTTCAGGTGTGAAGGGAAGCGGTTTTTGGGCAATAATATGCGGGTCTCCCGCTTTTACAGTATGAATACGGGCTTGACCTTTTGCATTACGTCTTGCCGTTAGATAACTCAGTCCATCTTTACTTATAGGGAAGAGGGCGCCCAGTTTCACCATCGAAAAAGATCTTTTTTTATCATCATAGAGTCTTAGATTATCTTTGATGGTCATAGCATACTTACCGTTTTTGAACTTTTTGATGAATGCGTTATTCACCAGTGCCAGATCTGATATTCTTACCCAGCCGAAAGAGTAAGAGGCTCTTACATATGCCCAACGTCTGTCCTTGGAAAAATGTGAAATATAAAGCGGTACATTGATATGCAGTGCCGAATTCTGATTGTAGTCAAAAGGAAAGCCTTCACCCACGCGTCTGGGATCACGGTAAAATGCAGTAGAGGTAGGCAGTGCTTTCACATCTGTATGCCTGATGGTAATAGCTTTATATTTTTTACTGTCAAGCTGGTTCATCTGTGCATTACGCAGCCATTTATTATATCTGTAAGCAGGAATGACTTTACCGTTTTCCCTGTATATCGGCTTTCTGGTGATAAAACGTGTTTCCCATCCGAAATCTTCTTTGGGGATATCTATTTGTTTCAACTCCCAAGGTTTGAAGTACTTTTCATTGAATTTCTTATCCCATTTTTCCTGTTTCCATTTTGGAAAACGCTTGATCTGTTTTGCATAAAAAGCAGGGTCCTGAGGGATATTCTTCATATCTGCTACGATACCTTTAGGCATGCGGTCTATCCTGCTTTTTGGACGTTTTCCTACTTTAAGCGTATAGTCTGCATGCAGTGTGTTAAAAGTAAAAAGAAGGAGGGAGGCAAAAGCTATTTTTTTATACATATTCAGTTCTCTGTTTTTTGAAATTATGATAGTCTATTTTAGTTAATGATTGGTGTACTGTCTGTGTAATTCATACCCAAACCGGTCTCTTCACCTAAAATGATCTCACTCTCATTAAAAAAGATACTGCTATTGACAGGATGAGAAGCCAGCAGACTGACCGCATCAAGGTCTAACATGGTAATCACATCAGCTTTTGCAGAAGCAACATGCAGTCCTGCTGCTACACTTATGGGACCCTCCAGCATACATCCTATCATACACTTTGTATTGAAATCTTTACAAAGGTCTGCAAGCTCCAAAGCCCGGGTAATACCGGCTGTTTTAGCCAGTTTGATATTGATATAGTCTATCGCCTGCATCTCTAAAAGTCTTTTTGCATCTTTCAGTGAAAATACGGATTCATCGGCAAGAAGAGGCGTGTGGACTCTCTCTTTAATATATCGGAGTCCCTCTATATCATCTGCAGGTACAGGCTGTTCTATGAATTCGGCGATCATACCTTTACTTTCCAAAGCCTGGAGTAATGCAACACTCTGCTTTGCAGTCCATCCCTGGTTGGCATCGAGTCTTAGGGCAATATCTTTTCCCAACGTATGATGTATGGCTATAATGCGTTCTACATCTTTTTGTGGATCATCACCTATTTTTATTTTAAGCGTATCATAGCCAAGAGCAACTGCATCAAGGCTGTCTGCTACCATTTTGTCTATCTCTCCCATACTTATGGTGATGTCTGTTTTAAATCGGGTTTGTCTGCCGCCTAGCATCTTGTAGAGGGGAATATCTAAAGATTTAGCTTGAATGTCATAAAGAGCAATTTCCAGAGCTGATTTGGCAGTGGTATTTTTTGCAATCAATCCATGTACCAACTCCAAAATAGTATCGAATGCTTCTATATCCAGCCCAATGATATGAGGCTTGATATAGTTGATCGCAGCAAGCATGGAACCCATTGTCTCTCCTGTTATTTGCGGAGTAGGGGCACCTTCACCATACCCTACGGTACCATCCTCACACTCAATGATAACTACAAGGTCTTCAAGCATATCTACACGACGTAATGAGGTAATGAAAGGGGTTTTCAGCGGTGCCTTGAGCACAGCAGCATGTATATTTGTTATTTTCATGAACTAGGCTAGTCTTTCCAGAGCTTTTATCTCACGTATTTTAGCTCCAAGGCTTTTGATCTCTTCTGCAAGTTTTTCTCTTTTTTGGTTTAAAATATCCTCTTCAAATTCATCCTCAGCATCTTCAAGGTTCTGGGCATAAGTTTTATACTCTTTAAGAAGTTCTACTTTCAAAGCTTCATATTTTTCTCTCTTTTCTACATCGGTTTTTTGTTCATCTGTTAATGTTCTCATTGTTATCCTTTGTATGCTCTCTGAAAAGTATATGTCTTTTTGTGTATAAATTGTGTTAGTATAGTAATATTGTAACAAATTAACCTGCGATCAACTCTAAAACCTTTCCGACGATCAATCCTCCAAAAGTCCCCAATATATATCCCATCATCGCCATAAGCACACCTATGGGAATGAGTGCCTTGGAATAGGCAGAAGCGAGAATAGGTGCAGAGGCTACACCGCCTATGTTTGCTAAAGATGCCACACCAAGACTGAAAAGATCAAGCTTGAATAGTTTGGCAAAAAGTATCATTGCAGCTACATGTATAGCAATAATGACAAAGCCGGCTACAATGTAGAGCGGGGCTTGTGTAAGTTCGGCAAAATTTGCCCGGCTTGCAATGAGCGCGACTATGAAGTAAAGCATGATATTACCCAGTTGCATTGAACCTGCCATCTTTGCAAGAGGGGTCATTGCCGTGACTATACCGGCAAGAGTCGCAAGGATAACTACCCACGTGGTCATAGTAAGAAAGGTGGTAGTGGGAAGATAGCCTGCAAGCCATTGAGATAAAGCTGAGACAAAAAGGGCAGACCCAAGCAGGAAGAAAAGAGATTCAAAACTCATACTCTTTTTTTTCTCTTCTTTAAGGGCAAGTTTTGCACCTACTTCATCAATGACAGTCGTATCTGCTCTGCTCCAAAGGTTGAATTTTTTGGCAAAAGGTACCAGTGCCAGCAGTATCATAACCCAGATCGCATAATCTATGGAGTCAATAAGCAGGGCATATCCCATTTTGGAATCCGGCACATTCAGTGCCCCCTGAATAGCAACCATATTACCCGTACCGCCCATCCATGATCCGCACAATGCGGCAAAAGCTCTCCATGCATCAGATTCAAAATAGCTGTGGAAGAGGGCAAATGTACCGATGAAGCCTAAGCCTATGCTTACTGAAGCCAAAAAGAAAGTAAGCAACATTTTTCTACCCAGTTTGACGATCTCTCTCATATCTGCCAAGAGCAGCATAAGGAAGATCATTGCAGGAAGCAGATTTGATTTTACTGCTTTGTATGCAGCTGTAACTGACTCACTTTTCTGCCACAGTCCAAAAGTAGAAAAAAGCATTACTACAAAATAAATGATCACAATAGCAGGTAGGTATTCAAAAAGTCTGTATTGACTCTTCTTCTCGGTGTAGACAATAACAGAAGCTATCATCATCAAAACAGCAAGGTATGTAAATCCGTTTTCAATCATTTAATTCATCCTGTTAATATTATAAAATATACGGTATAAAAAGTTTGCTTTTTTTTCTGTATTCGTTATAGGTTTCATCGTGATCCATCCAGAGTGATTCTTCTTTAAGTGCTTTGAGTACCAATACAGCTATAAGAAGTGTAAATAAAATAATTTCAATCACACTGGGAGTACTGATCAGTACTGCAAACATCATTATGATAACAGAACTGTACATAGGGTGTCGAATGAATTGGTAGATACCTGTGGTAATAAGCTGTGAATTCTCTTTGAGTTTGGGTCTGATGTGGAAATTGCCAAGTTGATTGTGGTTCAGTGCCCAGAGTCCAAAGCTCAGTCCCATGAGAAAAACAGGCAGAGCGAATGTATCATCGATAAAAACCTGCAGACCTTTTGAAAAATAGATCATCATGGCAATAAGTCCGAATTGCAGGACTACAAGAAGTTTAGGATACATCTATACCATCCAAAAGTCCAACTCCCAATACCCGGATCTCTTCAACCTTGTGAAACTGATAGGTTTTAAAATGTTTAGTTTCGGGCTCTAAAAGGTAGATATTTTTAGTCGAATTCCTAATATGTGTCTGTGTCTGATTGTAGATAAGCAGACGTATAGACTTCTCAAACATTTCAAGAACATTGGATGTTTTAAAAAAATTGTCCGGCATCTCTTTTTCAAAAGAGTTCTCTCCCAGAACATCTACAGCTAGAATATCATCAAAAGTGGCTTCATTGACTCCCAGATTTTCACAAAGGAATCCGTCTCCATAGGTATTCCCTCCTATTACATGTTCATCAAATACACCGGGTATCGCCATGGTAGCGAGTATGGCATCTCTGATATAGACGTTATCAGCGGCAGAAAAAACCCTTTTGTGGCCGTTGAGCAGATTGGTTGCTATAAGCTTGAGAGGGATGATCGTCTCTTTCATTTTTCTGTCACCGAAAAGTCTTTTAAATATATTCTCTATCTTACTGTTATCTACAAGGGCATTACCGGAAAAAGAGAAGAGTATCCACTTTGAGACAGAGGCAAAAGCTTTGATCTCTTCGTGTATCTCTTTCTCTTTCATCCCGATAGCCATACAGGCACCGATGATACCGCCCATACTGGTACCGACAACTTCTTTAGGACTCATATCATGTTTCTCAAGATCAGCCAAAACACCCAAGTGTGCAATACCTAAAGCACCGCCGCCGGAGAGTACCAGTGAGAAGTTATTTTCTTTGAGAGCATTTATCATGAAAGTATTATAGCGTAAGTCATTCTTTGAAGAGGATTTTCATTATGCTATAATCAAATCAATAAAAGTCTCTAAGGAGTTTCCTATCAACGTTACGCCTTTACAGCAACTGATATTTACTTATATACTGGTACTCATAGGCGGTATTCTGGTCTTCTCTGCGGTGAGTCATATCCTCTATCAGAAACGCTCCCCAAGCAGTATGATCTCATGGATCATATCAGTATTTTTTCTGCCCTATATTGCTGTACCGCTTTATTTTCTTATTGGCATACGTAAACGCGAATCTTCTCGAAAAAAAGAGTTTGTAACATTCCATGAGATCAATAAATACATCCCTTATACATTGGATGATCCCCATCATGCATTGCAGAATATACTGAAGAAAAACGGTATTCCCCCTGCGACAAAAGGTAATATATATGAATTGATCAGTAACGATACACTGGCCTATCATAGGATACTGCAAGAGATAAACAATGCCAAAGAGAGTATCAATATATGCACGTATATTTTTGAGTTCGACAAAACCACTGAAACGATCTTAAATGTTTTGACCAAGAAAGCAGAAGAGGGAGTGAAAGTCAGACTTCTGATGGATCTGGTAGGATCAATAGGTGCCTACTTCAAGAAAAGAGGATTTAAAGCATTGATTGATGCCGGTGGAGAAGTTGCTTTCTTTACACCGATTCTTAAAAGACCGTTCCAAAATTACATCAATTTGCGGAATCACCGCAAAATTTATCTTTTCGATCAGACAACTCTGCTCAGCGGCGGGATGAACCTTAGTGATGCATATATGGGAGAGTCGGACGGAACAGAGCGCTGGGAAGATCTTCTTTACTATCTGAAAGGTCCTGCAGTTCATTATTTTTATCATATTTTTCATAATGACTGGGTCTATGCTACCAAAGAGGAGAAGAGTACACAATTGCATATCAAGGAAGAGTATGAGGGAGAGAGCATTGTTCAAGTCGTTCCTTCCGGACCCGATATTCCCACGGATGCACTCTATGAATCACTTTTGAATGCTATTTATAATGCCAAAGAGCGTATATGGATCGTCACACCTTACTTCGTACCTGATGACAATATTATACAGGCATTGGTGATCGCACAGCATAAAGGAGTCGATGTAAAGCTTATTACTCCCAAGAATTCCGATCATCTGCTGGCAGATATGGGACGAAGTCCCTATATGAGAGAACTTGATCAGATAGGTGCCGATGTGGTTCTTTATGAAGGAAAAATGCTTCATGCCAAAGCAATACTCTTTGATCATGTAGGCGGTATGGTAGGGTCGGTCAATTTGGATAACCGCAGTCTCTTCCTTAACTATGAAGTCGTTGCTTTTGTCTACTCTGAGCAATTCATAGAGAGTCTTGAAACATGGATGAAAACATTGATGCACAACTCAAGCAGAGGCATGAAGAAACCTTCCAAGCTGCGTGAAGCCATGGAAAATATGATGAAAGTGTTCGCCCCTTTGCTCTGATGTTCATCCCTTCCATTCTTCACCACCGTTCTTGCCGTTTCAGCTGTAAGCAATCTATACCCGATACCTTTGGTGTACTTTGTTGGAATGTTTACAAAAAGAACAGTAGGGAAGTCGGCTTCAAACCTTATCTTCAGAAGCTTGTAGAAGAAGAAAAGATTGACTTTTTGCTTTTACAGGAAGCCCATTTCAGAGATGACAGACACTTTACACTTCCGGATTTTACTTTTGATGCTGCAGCAAACTTGGAATTCAGAGGAGAATTCTACGGTGTACTGAGCGCAAGCAGGGTAGAGTCAAAAAATGCTCAAGCCTTTCTTTCTGAAGGAAGAGAGAGTCTTATCGGTCCCCATAAGAGCCTGCTCTTAAGTGCATACCCCTTTGAAGACGGAAGCACGCTTCTGATACTCAATGTCCATGCGATCAATTTCCGTGAGAACCAGCGTTACCACAAAGAACTTGAACGTTTTTTGGAGCTTATGAAAGAGCATAAAGGAGCAATGATCATTACAGGAGATTTTAACAGCTGGAATAAAAAGCGTATAGCGAAGCTGCATGAAGTAAGAGAAAAGCTGGGGATGCATGCTGTACCCTTCAGGCAGACGGACAAAGTAAAATCTTTTATGGGCAATCATCTGGATTTTATTTTCTATCGGGGAGTGGAACTCATCGAGTATACTGTACTCCATGGGCATGACCTCTCTGATCATAACCCGCTTATAGCAAGATTTAAAAAAAAATGTTAAGACTTCTCCACTTTTTCTTCACAATTATCTATTATCGTTCAAAAAACAGCAAAGGAGAATAAGATGAATATTTATAGAAGAAAATTCATGCAGTATATGTCAATATTGGGATTTGTGGGTCTTTCAGGAGTCTCTCTTGGGGCACAAAGTTTGAATACCGTAGAGGATTATACCGAGGTTGAAGGTTTTAATGACCACTTATTTGACCCGGACGGTTGGCTTTAAAAGTCAACCGTCATTTCAAAAGTCCGTAAAAATCCCCGGGGGCATCTATCTCAAAAGATAAAGGTTTTTTGCTCTTGGGATGCACAATGCTCAGTCTTAGTGCATGAAGTCCCATCCTCAATCCTTTTGTTCCGTAACGCTCATCCCCTGCAACACTGTGACCAAGCCATGCCATATGTGCACGTATCTGGTGCTGTCTGCCGGTTTCTATGTTCACTTCAAGTAAAGACCTTTCAGAGCTACTTTCTTTCACTTTGTAGTGTGTTACAGCACGTTTTGCAAGAGGGTGTTCCCCTACATGCATACGGTACTCTTTTTCATCCGGTCTCAAAGGTTCACTGATCGTCCCTTTATGCTCTTTGGGAGTTCCTTCTACGATGGCAAGGTATGTTTTTTCAGACTCACCCCATCTAGCCATAACAGCTTCTCTGATCTCTTTGGACGTCGCAAAAAGCAGTACACCTGAAGTTTCTCTGTCGAGTCTATGCACAGGCCAGAGCTTTACACTCTGCTTTGGGCGTGAAAGTTGTGTACGAAGCAGGGCGAGGGCATGTTGTTTATTCTCTTTTGTAGTACCTACAGAGAGCAGTCCGGCAGGTTTATTGACAGCAATAAGGTCTTTGTCCTGATAGATGATCTCAAGTCTGCTTACGGCTTGTCTTGGAGCAGTACCCTTTTGAACAACGCCCACTTCTACCACATCACCTATGTTGAGAAGGTAGTCATGTTTGGTTGTAACAACACCGTTTACAGTAACAGAAGAGGTTTGCAGACGCTGTTTAACTTTCTTTTTTGACCATCCGACCAAAGATAAAAAGAGAAATTCTAACAGTTTTCCTTGCTGTTTTACCGTATATTTCTCTGCCATTTAAGATTTTTTCTTTTTGGCTTCTTGCTTCTTCTTTTTCTGTGCAGCATAGGTATATTTTCTTTTTTTATCATAGTCTACATACCCCTTTTTCTCACGAAGCGACTTTTTGCGAGGGCGTGCCTGACGGGGCTGTTTATCTGTGACCTCAAAGCCTTCATAGATCTCACGTTTAACATTGAGTTTTAAATGTTTTTCTATGCTGGAGAAAGCATTGTAGTCATGAATGGTCAGCAGTGTGATGACCGCACCTTTATGGTTGGCACGTCCTGTTCGTCCTACCCTGTGGGTAAAGTCATCGGTGCTTTGAGGCAGGTCATAGTTGATCACTAGCGGAAGTTCCGGTATATCGATACCGCGTGCAGCAATATCTGTGGCTACAAGAACTTGTGTCTTTCCGCTTTTAAGCAGGGTAAGTGCCTTGGCACGTCCACCTCTTTTAATGTCTCCGTGGATGACTGCAGTCCATATCTCTTTGGATTTAAGATATTCAAAAAGGGCATTGGCTGTCTCTTTTGAATTGACAAATACCAATACCTGATCTGCACCGAAATCTTTTATGATCCTTGCGGTCAGTTCTGCTTTTCGTTTTTTATCTACTTTGTAGGCTCTGTGTTTGATGAAGTTGACCACATCACGCCTGTTATGCACTTCGACAATGACAGGATCACGCAGGAACTCTTTTGCCAGTTTTTTGATATTCTGTGAAATGGTCGCAGAAAAGAGCATCATCTGTTTAGGTTTTGTACAACTCTTAAGGATTGACTTTATCTCATTTAAAAAACCGAGATCAAGCATCGTATCAGCTTCATCCAGAATAACTGTATTGACATATTCAAGGTTGATCTTCTTATCGTGGATGAACTCCTGTAAACGTCCCGGAGTAGCTACAACGATATCTACACCCTGTTTAAGCTTTTGTATCTGGTCTATCTTTTTAGATCCGCCTTGTACTTTGGCCGTTCTGATATCCATATATTTTGAAAAAGATACTATCGTACGGGAAACCTGGTCTGCCAGTTCAATGGTCGGTACGATGATAAGCGCTCTAACTACCTTTCCCTCTTTTTTTACTACTTTTTGCAATTTATGCAATAGGGGAAGTACATAGGCAGCAGTTTTTCCTGTACCGGATTTGGATGCACCTAAAATATCAAATCCCTTCATTGCAGGAGGAATGACTTTGTTTTGTATGGCAGTAGCGTTCTCATACTTTTCATGAGCAATAGCTCTTAAAATATCCGGATGTAAATTCAGTTTTTCAAATGCTTTGATGATGCTTCCTTTGGTACTACGAGAGGGTATATTATTAAGGCATATTATAGCGTAATTTATAAAGGATCTTTAGATGTCTCTTTCAAAAAATATTATTCACTGTATATATTCACATTTCCTACACAACCAAGTGTTACAGTTGATTTTACGTTAATTCAAGGAGTGACATATGATAGATCAAGCAAGAAGAAAATTGATGAAATATATGGCAATTTTAGGTCTTGGTTCTGTAGTAGGCTTAGCTGCACCTGTAAAACTGAGTACAAAAAAATGCAAAACAGTAGCACTTGAGAACAGGGTAAATGTATCCAGCGGATATTATGGATTTAGTGAAACCTGGTAATATGCCTACCTACGTCTTCTTCCTCTATATCCACCACGGCTACCGCTAGAACTTGAACCTCTTTTCCCGTGGGAATGGCACGCATCACAGATGGAAAAGCGGTAGGAGAAGTCCAATACTTTTCCGCATCTTCTGCATTTTTTTGTAAAGTGTCCTTTTCTTAGAGAATTTTCTATGAAGTTATTGAGTCTTACTCTGGCTTGCAAAGCTTTTTGGGTATCTTCAAAAATATCAGGAAATTTGAAACTGAGCCACAGGTAGAGTGATATCTCTCTGACTCTGTCTTCCGCATTCAGCAGCATATCATTGGTTTGGGCAAATGCAGGCAGATCTCTTGGCGGGATGTATAGTACTTTCCCGCCGGCTTCTATCTGCCGGATGTAGCGGTGGAAGACAGACTCAATGTAGGGAGAGCTGATGCTCGCAGGTGCACAAGAGAGATAGAAACGGGTTTTCAGATCAAGCTCATATTCATCAACGATGGCAGCGATCTCCAGCATAGAATCGATATTGGCTGCCATGAAAGGACCGTCAAACTCCATATTGTCTGCAAAGAAGCCCAAAATAGTCGTAATATTCTCTGTCTCAAGTATCTCTCCTATAAGCATGACATGTTCCAGGCTTGCCATGACCGAGACAGGTAATTTTATGTCAGGAAGAGGGGAGCCAAAGGCTTGATCTATGGTCTGCAGAGCATTCTCATCCAATGCACCGACATACCCTTTCTCTTCAAAACCGTAGCGTCCTGCACGACCGGCTATCTGTACCACTTCAGTAGGAAGCAATTCACGGCGACGCAGACCGTCAAATTTGTTATCTTTGGCAAACAGGATGGTTTTTATAGGCAGATTCAAACCCATGGCTATGGCATCTGTCGCTACAAGGATCTCACTCTCACCTTCTCTGAAGCGTCTTGCCTCTTCTCGTCTGACTTCAGGGGAGAGATTGCCGTAAACAACGGAGACACGGTATTTCTCTGAAAGTTGCTGTTTGAGAGAAAGTACATCACGACGGCTAAAGGCGACAACAGCTGTTTGGGGTTTTATTTTTCTCATGGAAACAGGGTATTTCATCATTTCCAGTTCATTTTTTCGTTCGAACTCAACCACTTCAAGCTCTTCACCCAAATAGGTGCATAGTTCTTTTACGGCAGGAAGGGCATTGGACGAACCGGTCAATATCACTTTTTTTGCAGGTGCACCTATAAGTGCATTTGCCCAAGCCCATCCGCGGTCACGATCACTTATCATCTGTATCTCATCGATGACACAGACATCGACATCGACCGAACCGTTCATCATTTCTATAGTTGAGGATATATGTGTCGACTCTTCATCTATGATCTCTTCTTCACCGGTAATGAGTGAGACATGCACTCCCTCTTTTTTAAGATTCTCATACCCCTCAAGTGCCAGCAGACGCAGAGGTGCAAGGTAGTAGCCTGTGGTGGCAGCTTCAAGTTCTTTGAGGGCTGCATACGTTTTACCTGAGTTGGTAGGTCCTACATGAAAGACGATCTTGCGCTTTAATTCACGTGCAAGAGGGAAAAGGTTTTTAAAGTCACGAATTGTCTTTGCCAACAGCTCTTCACGTTTCTGTTTCGCAAGCAGGGGCTTAATGTATTCGCCAAAATGAAAGAGTATACGGCGTTTACTCTTCTCTTTGAATTTGAGTGTGGTAGAAGAACGTACTTGAGGCTCTACAAAACGTACAATGAATTCATGCAGAGTCTCCTCTTCAATATCCAGTTTTTCACTCATCTCTTTCATCTCATCAAGCATATCGTTGATAGCTACTTTAAAGTGCGCCAAAAGGTCATCGTTGACCCTGTTGATATCTTCTTTGACGGGTAGTTCTTTACCTCTCCAAATGAGATTGTAAAAGAAAGGTTTTTCGTAAGAAACAGAAGTGTCATAGTAAAGTACTGTACCAAAAAGATCATGGTTCTTCTCTTTTTCTATAATAATGTGATCGACACTCTCAAACACATCATATTTATCACTAATATTAGTTAATATGTTTTCTATACTTCGCAAGGAAACCGGGGCATGATACAAGGCGGCTTCAGGAGGCATATTTTTGAGTGAAGCAGTGATCTCATCTTCTGTTAAATAGGGATGTTCATTCTTTTTTAACTGTGTTAAAAAATCTTCTATTTCAGATGATTTTTGAGTGATGGTACTCTCTTTTAAAGCCTTTAATTCATCTATAACAAGATCATCACTCTTTTCCCACAGTTCATCCATGCCCAACGGTTCAGTTTTACATAAAAGCAGTTTGTTGAAATCAAAGTTCTTCAGGGCAAAAGTGAAGCTGTGGTAGAACTCCATTTCATTACTGGTATTAAATTGGATATCAAGCGATTTCTCCAAAGCATGCAGTCTTGTTTTGATGCGTAAGTATCCTAGTTTACTCAGTACTTTCTCTTGGGTGATCTTGCTGTTTTTTACATCAATGAAAGCATCAAGTATGAGACTCTCTTCCTGTTTGGTATGCTCTACCTCTTCAAGAAGTTGAAGTATCTTCTCTACTTTATCCAGTGGACGTTTCTCTCGACCTCCATGATGTACAGACTTATAGTTCTGAGTCAAGTAAGAGACAATAAGTTCACGTGTACGGGCACCTTCTTCACTCCATGTACGTCGCAGAGCACGTACCATATCATCATGTTCATGAGAGGAGAGTGTAAGCTCCAGCAGCATAATAAGTTCTATGAGTTTCTCATCATCCAATGTATCTATCCCCTCATCAAAGGGAAGTCCGTTAAAGTAGTTTCGAATTTTGTTGTTCAGTTTTATGAGATATTTCTTCTTTTTCTTTGCCATAAGACATTATACCCGCATTATGCATTAGAATCACCAAATATTCTGCGGATACTTGCCTTACGGGATTTTTCCCAGATAGTGAACTTATCTCCTCAACGTTGCAATAAGACGCTTTTCATTAAGTAGAAGCATTAAAGCATCTTCTATGGTAGTACAGCTTATATCACTCTGTAAAAGTGTAGGGGTGGCACATCCTTCATCACCGATGACAGCAATACCGAGTATGGCATTGGTAAGCATTTTCATATCATTATTTCCGTTTCCTATGGCCACACAGCTTCTTTTTCCAAGTACATCAATATACGCTGCTTTCTCTGCTGTGTGATTATCTGTCTGCAATACGGTCACAATGACATTAAAACCTTCCATCTGTGCTTTGACACTCCCAAAAGTATCGGCAGTGATCACATGAACAGTATAGCGTTCACAAAGTGCAGGAAGCAGCCTTTTAACATCAGATTTAAGCTGGCCATCTTTAGCAATGGTACCATTATAGTCCAATACCACGTGCTCCGGTGTGAGCGTCTGATAGTAGGGGATCTCTATCTTGTTCATATTTATACCTTTGTAGTGTTTTCCATGCAACATCATACCATTAACCTCCTTTTTAGGGAAAGAGGATTACCATTTGTCAAAAAAGGAATAGAACACATGGAAGAAGTAAAACTAACCCAATATAGTCACGGTGCAGGTTGCGGTTGCAAGATATCTCCAAAACAGTTGGACAATATTTTAAAATCTGCCAGAGAGACCATAATATATCCTGAACTTCTTGTGGGGAACTCCACCAAAGATGATGCAGCGGCTTTTGACTTGGGCAATGATACTTCCGTACTTTCAACCACCGATTTTTTTATGCCTATTGTAGATGATCCTTTTACATTCGGACGTATTGCTGCAACCAATGCTATCAGCGATGTATATGCTATGGGAGGTAAACCTTTGATGGCGATCTCTATTTTTGGCTGGCCTGTAAAAAAACTGGGGGATGATGTGGCACGTCTGGTCATAGACGGCGGACGTTCTGTGTGTGAGGAGGCCGGTATCCCTTTGGCAGGGGGACACAGCATTGATTCTCCTGAACCTATTTTCGGCTTGGCGGTCACAGGATTGGTAGAGAATAAAAATCTTAAACAAAATGATACAGCAGAAGCCGGATGTGAACTCTTTTTAACCAAACCTATAGGTATAGGTATTTTAACCACAGCCCAAAAACAGGAAAAGATCGCCGATGGTGATATTGAACCGGCAGTGGAAGCAATGTGCACACTTAACAAAATAGGTGCAGAAATTTCTGCACTGGAAGGCGTAACTGCTATTACCGACGTAACCGGTTTCGGACTGCTTGGACACTTAAGTGAGATATGTGAAGGAAGCAACATCTCTGCCGTGGTACGCTTTGAGGATGTACCGTTACTCCCGAAAGTCAAAGAGTATTTGGCTATGGGCTGTGTACCCGGAGGTACCCGCCGTAATTTTGAGAGCTATGGAGACAAGATCAGCAAAATGACCCCGCAACAGCAGGACATTTTATGTGATGCTCAGACTTCAGGCGGACTGCTTTGTGCTGTACGAAAAGAGAGTGTAGAAGCATTTTTGTCACTTACCCGGTCAGCAGGACTTGAACTTAAAAGCATAGGTGAAACCCTCAAACGCAAAGAGCATCTTGTTGAAGTCATCTAACATGCATGAAGATACTCCCATGGGAACAGAGGATGAAATAGAAGCCATAAAAAAGCTTGATCTTCCTTTGACAGAAGATTTTCGCCGTATTGTACTAGAGCAAAAAGAGCTTATCGATGTGCGTGCACCTGTGGAATTTTCAAAAGGTGCCTTCCCCGGAGCTGTCAATATGCCGCTCATGAATGATGAAGAGCGGCATCTTATAGGCATACGCTATAAAGAGCAGGGCAATGCCAGTGCAGTAGCCCTGGGTAAGGAATTGGTAGGTCCTCTTAAGCAAGAGCGTGTCAAAGTGTGGATCGATTTTATAAAAAACCATCCCGATACCTGTCTCTACTGTTTCAGAGGAGGACAACGCTCACAGATTTCCCAGGCATGGATGCAGGAAGCAGGTATGCGTATTCCGCGTCTCAAAGGCGGATACAAAGCGTTTCGTCAATTCTTGATGCAGGAGAGTGAACGCATTAGTGCCCAGTCAAATATATTGATTATTGGAGGACGTACAGGCAGCGGTAAAACTGCACTTCTTCATCGGCTTCAAAACAGTATTGACCTTGAAGGGTTGGCAAACCATAGAGGTTCTTCTTTTGGAAGATTCACAACACCACAGCCTTCACAAATAGATTTTGAGAATGCTCTTGCGTATGCATTTATCAGACATGAATCCAAGAAATATCAAGCTCTTGCTATAGAAGATGAAAGCCATAATATAGGACGTGTTTATATACCCAAACCGGTATTTGACAACTTTAAAAAAGGCAAACGGATCATTTTGGATACGTCCATAGAGGAGCGTGTAGAGATCACATTTGATGAATATGTTACACAAGCTCTGCAACATTATGAGGCAAAATATGGTCCTAGTGGTACCCAGCATTGGTTCAGTGATGCCAATGCCGGACTGGATCGGATCAAAAAGCGTCTGGGAAATGAGCGTTATAGAAAAATAAAAACAGCATTTTCTGAAGCCTTCTTTCTACAGAAACATACAGAAGAAGTAATACAGCACAAGGCATGGATAGAAATACTTTTAAGAGAATATTACGATCCTATGTATGATTACCAGATAGAAAAAAGTAAAATACCTATTGTCTTTAGAGGAAATGCTGCGGAGATCTTAGCCTATATGAATTCAAAAAATTGAGCTAAATCATCTTCACGGTTTCCATCTTGTACTATAATAAACACTGATCAAATTTTTGGAGAATAAAATGAAACATTTATCACTACTTGGCATACTCTTGCTGATCTTTACTGCTTGGGCATCTGCATCTGCCTCCATGCAGCCTTTTAAACCAAAGATACAACTCTCCGGAGACCTCAAGATAGATAAAATAAAAGCACAAAATCTCAATGTAGTGAAAAAAGCAGTGGAGGGTATAGGAAAAACACTACCGCAAAAGGTAGATGCTTACACCAGCATGATAGGAGTTGACAGTAACGGTACAGAGCTTATTTATACTTTTGAAGTAGATGCCGGTCCCAAAAGCGACAGTACCTTGAGAGAAGATGGTAAAAAGAGAATGGCACCAACCGTTCGCAAAGGTATCTGTACCAATGCCAAACGTTTTTTGGAATCAGATATTACGATCACCTATCGTTACTTGAACAAAGCAACCAAAAACGAGATATTAAAAGTCACTATGGATAAAAAGAAGTGTACTTCTTATGCCACGACTATAAATCAACTGTGACAATATCTACAAGCTCTACACCATCACACTCTTTTTTGATGCGTTTATGTTTACGTGCATCCTCTTCAGCAAGTTCGAGCAGATCAGCAAAATCATTCTTACTTACAGTAAACTCAAAAATTTCTTTTTGTGTTTTGATGTATACACTCGTCTCTTCTTTTTGGGAAAGAACGAGATTTCTCAATCCTTTGGCAAATTCAGCTTTGATGGCTTTGGTCACTTTTTCATTGTTAAGTAATTCTGCGAGGCTCAATTCTCTGTTCACATCATTTCTACACATCACCGTGTAACTTACTTTTATCATACCTTCCACCTGTAACTCCTTTCAAATATTAAAACTATTATAGAATATTTTTATAGGAAATTTGAAAAGTATGTCATATTGTCATACTTTTCACTATAAATCTATATTTTGTAAAACTATTTTGGTTACAATAAATGCATATGAAGAAAAAGGGATATTATGATCGGTAAACTCATTATAGCCGCCATACTTACCGGTCTGATCAGTGGTTTTTTTATCACTTTTTATGAACTTCTTATTACCTTTTTGACCTATTTCATCTTTATGGGTGACCCGTTCAAGACCATTCCTACCTTACCTGTATGGTATCTCTATTTTCTTCCCACTGTAGCTATTTTCATTGTAAATTATCTGGCTTCAAAAGATAGTAATATCAGAGAATACGGGGTCAATGAGATCGCTGAATCGATCACACAAAATAAAATGACCCTAAAGCTCAAAACCCTTTTCTTAAAGATCATTGCTTCTGCACTCTCACTCTCCAGCGGATTCTCAGTAGGGACAGAAGGTCCAAGCGCCGGAATAGGGGCAATGATCGCCTATCAGATACACAGACTTTTCAAACTTCCCCATATGCTTATCAAAATGATGATAAGCGTAGGGGCAAGCAGCGGGATCGCTGCTATATTTGTCTCACCTATTACGGGGATAGCCTTTGCCATTGAAAATATAGCCTACCAGTTCATAAAACAATATATATCTTACCTGATCCTGGCCTCCGTGATCGCTTTTGCCATCAGTATCAATTTTTTAGAACCGATCATATTCAAACATTCTCTCGGACGCAGTATTAATAATGAATATATTATTGCCAACTTGATCTTTGTGCCGTATATCACGCTTTTCATCTACTTCTATCTTTTCTTAAAAAAGAAATTACTGCATTTTGTTGATCTTGAAATATTTAAGAATTTCTCCAAATACCGTAATCATATTTTTGCACTTATAGGCGGAGGCGTTACCGGAACTATCTTGCTTATAGAACCCCATGCTGCTTTTTCAGGTAAAACAATAGTAATAAATCTTATCAATCAGCAGAGCCATATCCCCCTGATGTTCATCTTTACAATTATTATTTTACGTATTATAGGAACAACCGTTTCAATTTATTCCAATGCGGTCGGGGGGATATTTTTGCCTCTTATGAGTATCGGAGCATTGATCGGTTACGGGTTTGGAGAGTTGTTAGGCATGTATCATTTTCCTGTGGAACCGTTTTATTTTGCTGCCATCGGTGCCTCTGTCTTCATGGGCATCATAATGAAACTGCCGCTTACCGCTGTGATACTTGCCATGGAGACAACACTCGATTATAATGTTGTTATCGCGACAGGAGTGAGTGTTGTTCTGGTCCAATATTTTTCAAATCTCTATTTTGACATCAGAAAGAGATATGTTACAAAAGTAGAAAAGATGGGAAAATAGAGCTTCTCGGTTAAAACAGTCTGCCAAAACTACCTTCATAGTGTGTTGCTTATTACTATGTTATCTTTTATCTGCCATATCCGACATTCATATTTGGTTAACAAATAAGTATTATAATACTAATATAAAGAAACTTTAGTCTTACTCTATAAAGTTCTAAATAATTTTAAAGGAGTTAAAATGTGGAAATATCCAGAAGAATTACATTTGTTTGACAAGTTTGGAAAGTATGCAAAAACAGCAGGTATCATTTTTATGATATTAGGCTTTATAGGTGCGATCTTTCCTGTGTTCACCTCTTTTGCAACAGTCGTGTTTGTATCATGGCTGATGCTTATAGCAGGTATGTTTGCAGCATATTTTACCTATATGACTGACCGGAGAGATTGGGGAGGGTGGCTTAAAAGTGTTATTTTGATCGGTGTTGCCCTCTATATGCTTTTATCTCCCCTGGGAGGTATTGCAACACTGGGACTACTCTTCTCAATCTATTTTTTTATGGATGCTTTCAGCGGTTTTATGCTGGCATCTTCCCTATATCCGAATAAAGGATGGGGTCCCTGGCTTATCAATGCCATACTCTCTTTGGTGATGGCAGTACTTTTCATCGTAGGTTGGCCGTTCAGTTCAATGTACCTTATTGGCCTCTTTGTCGGATTCAGTCTCTTCTTTGACGGTCTGGCACTTTTGATGAGTAGTAAATTTATTAAAGATATGACCGGAAATGAATAATAATTCAAAAGCTTTCGGTCTATGGAGTGCTGTCTTTTTAGGCATTGGCTCCATGGTTGGTGCAGGTATCTTTGTACTTTTGGGAGAAGCAGGAGCGATTGCCGGTAATTTAGTATGGATATCATTTATCTTTGGCGGAATTATTGCTCTACTAAGCGGATATTCTTTGGCAAAACTCGCAACTGTCTATCCGAGTCGCGGCGGTATTGTTGAATATTTGGTACAATGTTATGGCGAAGGTATATTCTCAGGTTCACTCTCTGTTCTTTTTTATCTCTCTGCCATGGTCGCCATAGCAATGGTAGCAAAAACATTTGGCACTTACGCAGCCATGATGAGTATCGGGAACAGTAATGCATTATGGGTCAACAGTTATGCGATCGGGATACTCTTGCTTTTTATGTCCATCAACCTTGCAGGCAGTTCACTGATCGCAAAAAGTGAAAATATTATTGTGATCATTAAAATCACCATTATTATTATTTTTACAGTAGTCGTATTTTTTTATATTAAACCGGAACTTTTATCCTTAAAAGATGCTCCGCCTGTCATAAATGTTTTTTCATCTATCGCACTGACTTTCTTTGCTTATGAAGGCTTTCGTGTCATTACCAATACGGCTGAAGATATGGAGGATCCTGGAAAACTGATGTTACGTGCTATGACTGTAGCTATCTTATTGGTGATGGTTCTGTATGTTGCTGTTACTTTTGCTGTGTTTGGAAATCTTCCTTTGCCGGAGATCATTAAAGCACAGGATTATGCACTTGCAGAAGCAGCCAAACCGGTATTTGGGGAGACGGGATTTGCCATCATGGCAGTAGCGGCACTTATTTCCACAGCTTCATCCATTAATGCCAATTTATATGCGGTCACCAATGTTACCTACCAGATGGCAAAAAACGGTGAACTTCCTAAAATGTATGAACGTAATGTGTGGCACAGCAGTGAAGGACTCATTGTAAGTACACTCATCCTGATCGTTTTTATACTCTTTTTCGACCTGACAGAAATAGCTGCTATCGGTTCTATCTCTATTTTATTTATTCATGCGATGGTACATACAGGTCACCTCTTGAAAATTAATGAGACAAAAGCATCAAAGGTATTGGTAGTCCTTGCCATTTTGACCATCACTGTGGCTATCGTCTTGGCACTCAATTACACTTCCGGTCATATACCCAATGTAGGTTATTTCATTGCTGTAGGGTTTGTCTTGGCATTTATTATAGAGATAGGGCTCAGACTCATTACCAAGAGAGTCATCAGCAAACAAACCCATCATGGTATCATTGATACAGTAGAAAATAAAATCAAAGAATTAATAGGAGAATAAAAAATGGAAACTGACAATAAAAAAATTATTATCAAGGGAATTGATATTCCTTTTATGGATTTAGTGGTATTATTGGTAAAATTGGCTTTTGCCGCCATCCCGGCGATGATCGTTATATTTACGGTATTTGGCATACTCTCAGCACTCTTCGGCGGAGTGTTCAATATGTTCATGTTTAGAATTTGATTTAGATAAACAGGGAGAACAGATGAAAAATACAATACAGGCAATCCTCTTTGGATTTAAAGAGCTGTTGAGTTGGAATACGATGAAATATGCGCTGATAAGCGGCTTCCTTGTAACTGCTGTATGGACAGGCATCGGGGCAATGTTATGGGAAAACCTTATAGAACTCAGCAGTCGTATCTTGGAGTTAGTTCCTTTTTCTATGGTACGTTCCAACGGGGCATGGATGCTCTCTTCTTTTTTGTGGCTTCAGCTGGTACTGCTGACCTTTGCCCTGATCTTTGCCTTTTTCGGCAATATCATTTTGCGCAGTGTCTCCAAAGAGAAATATACTTCATTTTCCCTGCTTGTTATCGCAGGAAGTGCTATTTTCTGGGGCATCGTCTGGATGTTCAAAGGAGAGTATATCTATCAGCAGTTCCTTAAACTTCTGACCTGGCTTCCCTTTGAAACGGTAGAGAAGGGGATAGCTTTTCTCATAGGTTTTTATCTTATATACAATGCCGTTGTGGTTACGATGGTATTTGTCACCAGTCTGTTCAGTGAACCGCTGATCGCCTCTGTAGAAAAACGCCATTTCAAAGAGGATGAAGTCCGCAGAGACCACATTTTCTCCTCTGTAGGCTACACGGTAAAAGACAGCCTCATTTTTATTGCTGCCTCATTGATCGCTTTTCCTTTACTTTTTATTCCTGTACTCAACATCATTGTTCAGATTGTATTGTGGATGTGGCTCATCAAAGACACTATGAGTTATGATGCTAGCGCTTTGGTCTATGAGAAAGTAGAAAAAGAAGAGATCAAACAGCACCGTTTTGCACTGTGGAATATCAGTTTTGTCACAGCATTGTTCAATTTTGTACCTCTGCTCAATCTCTTTGGTCCCTATTTTGGAGAGATAGCCATGTTCCACTATCTTAAAAGCTTACAGAAAAAATGAAAAAGAGAACTGTTTAAATAAGCCCCAGATCTGCCAAAACAGTTTTAACTTTTGGTGAAATTTCACTCAGTTCCGCCATGAGTGATTCCCATGCTTTATCTTCAGCATACCACTCTTCTATACGCTTAAAAGAATCACTTTTCTCCTCTTGGCTTAATGTATCGGTTTTATCTATGTTCTCTTTGATCGTTTCCAAATGTTTTAAATTACTTTTGCTCATATCTGTTCTCCTTAATATTGGTCGTATTTTCCGGCTGCCACTTCTGCTTTCAGATCATCCAGAGCCTTTTGCATTGTCTCAACGATCAACTCTGCAGACTTCCTGTCATTATTTTCAGGAATATCCCAGTCAAAGATCTTCATATTTGCTTTAAAGACAAGCCGTAATTCAGTGATGATACTTGATTTCATTTTTTCTATTTCTTGTTCTTGCGGTGTCATTTTACATCCTTTTATTTATTATATTCTATTTTAAATTAGACTACTTTTTGCATCTTAGCATAACCCCAGGCTCCAATACTTAAAACAGCATAGATACCTACAATAAAAAAGAGTTGATCCGGTTTTGTCTGAAATTCATAATATAGGATCACTGCTGCACCGATTAAAAGTCCAAATATCGACAGAAGCGTTAAAAATGTAGAAGAACGGGTCTGCTTTCTTATTTTAAAGTTGGCAATGGCCATAAGCAGGGAAACCAGCAGAAAAGTTATACTTCCAAATTCCAGTATGAGGCGTAATCCTCCCGAAAGGATCAAAAGAGATGCCGTTGCAGCCATAGCTGTAATTGCATAGGTCGGGATATGTTCTTTACGTAGGGTAAGGATAGCAGGAAGGTATCCGTCATCAGCAATACGCGCCATCTGTCTTGATGAACCGAACATTGTACCGCTTATGGCTGAAGAGGTGGCAAGCACCGCCCCGACAATCACCAGGTCTCTTCCCCAATGTCCCATAATATCCGATGCTCCTGAAGCAAGTGCATACTCTTTATTCTTAATAAGGTCTTCTGCAGGTATTGCCATAACTGCCCCCATCGCAATAATGAAATATATCAATGCAACCAGTACAACGGCTGTATAGATCGCTCTGGGAATATTTTTTTCAGGATTCTCCATTTCATTTACGGCATTAATGACCAGTTGAAATCCTTCATAGGCGACAAAGGTAACAGAAGCGACAATCACTATATTCATACTGCTGCTCTGTTCAAAATCTTTTATAAAGGTCTGTGTAAATGTATGAAAATCTGTTTTTCCGTAATAGATCAGTGCCATAGAGATGATCAATAAAATAACAAGCTTTGTATAGACCATCAAGTCTTCGATCCTGCCCATGCCTCTAACACTCCAGAGATTGATCCAGGCAAAAAGCCAGACGATGGCTATGGCAACAGCTTTACGTACTATTTCATTATCGGCAAATTCAAATCCGCTGATACCGTAGGAAGAGAAAGTATAGGCATAAAGTGACAGTGTACTGATATAACCGAATACCGTATACCATCCTATGAAAGATGCTGCCATATGCGAGTCTGCATAGGTACGTTTATAAAAAGCATAAGTTGCCCCCTCATCTTTATAATACACACCCAGTTTAACATAGGAATATGCAGCAAAAAAAGCAATAAGCCCACCCAGAGCAATGGCAAAAGGAGCTAAAAACCCCACAATAGAGACAGAGATCCCCAATATGGTAAATATCCCGCCGCCAACCATGCCGCCTATAGCAATAGCGATCAGTTCTTTAAAACCTAAACTTTTGTTTGACATGGATTATTTTTGCATATTACATTTAAGGCTTTCTGCCTTAATAGTATGCAATTTATTTAAAATATGCTCCAATTCCGCTACATTTTCTTTATATTGTTTTTCAAGTGCCTCTTTTTTCTTTTCTATCATAGTGATCTGTTTTTCGATCTCTTCGGGTTTTGCATGACAATTTTTTGCAGCATCCGCCTCTTTTTCCAATACCCAGTCCATTGCTTTTTTCATAAATTCTATCATCTTGATTCCTTATAATATATATTTTCTCTATTATATCTGAGATACTTAAACGGCCCGTTATCTGCTTATTGCTTTTGCAGCCTTGATGAGTACAAGAGGATTATGAATAGAGTCATAAACCGGTATCACCTTTTTATCTGTTTCAAAAAGTCCATAGACTGCCATCTGTGCACACCTGACGGAATATTCAACCGTAAAGACACAATCATCTTCTACTTCTGCGAACTGTCCCAGGAAAGCGAAATTGGTACTTCCTTCAGGAAGCACATCAGGTCTGTCTCCCAGAGTACGGGGCATGAAAAGGCTGTCTATGAACGGCATTGCCACAGAGATACAGTTGATCACTTTTCCTGCTTCGACCAAAGGTCTCATGATATCCTCTATCTTAAGGTGATACCATAACTCTTCAAGTATCTCAGCACCGGTACACTCAGACATTTTCTTCTTCACATGATTCCCTTTTCTGTCAGGGTAGAGTCCGTATCCCCAGAAGATCTTCACATCCTTAGGCTGGTTGGGGAAGTGGGGCTGTCTGGCGATGACGATGGACATGAGCCAGTTTGAATCTGTCATGGTCACAAGTCCACCTGTTCCGTCTACATTCCCTGAGAAGTTCTCCATATAGTCATGGAAAGTGTCATCTTTTAGCGTAGCAGTAAAAGAGTACCATTTCTGCAAATCAATATTATCTGAGAAAACCCCCGGGTTACCGAAGGCTCTGTCTTTCTTTGCAATCCTCTCCCATAGCATCCATGCACCAGAAGAGTTTTTCTCTTTAAGTACCGGTACTTTATCCCATGCACCGTTATCCGTACTCTCCGTAATAGACCCGTTGGTAATGAAAACATAGTCATTGTGACCAAGCACGATCTCATCTTCTTTTCCGTTCTTATCAATGATCTGCAGAACTGTAGCTCTCTTTTGGTCAGCAGCAATATCAAAGTCAATATCAACCACCTGGGTATGCATATCAAAATGCACCCCTCTGGTTTCCAAATATCTTTTTGTAGGCAGAATAACAGAGTGGTACTGGTTGTATTTGGTACGCATAACACCGCCCAGTTGGTGCAGCCCGTCTACGAGGTGAATGAAACGTTTCATATAGCGTCTCATTTCAGCAAGGGAACTCCATTTTTGAAAAGCGAACATTGATGTCCAGATATACCAGTAGTTTGTCTCAAAGAATTCAGCAGAGAACCAGTCTTCTATACGTTTGTTACCCAAATAACTTTCAGAAACAAAAGTCAATTTTAACAGATCTGTCTGATCTGACAAGGAGAGCCCGAAAGAAGAGACATCCATCTTTTTTCCTCCTCTAAGCAAACGTGCCTGTGCGTGAGAAACAAAACGTTCATTAAATTCAAAAGACTCATCTCTGACAGAGACATTGGGGTCTTCCAAAGAAGGGATGTTCGAGAGCAGATCCCAGTAGCATTCATAGTGCTTCTCATGCATACGCCCGCCACGCACCACAAAGCCTTTTTCAGGGTCACCGGCACCGTCACAGGCACCGCCGGCAATGTCATCCTGCTCCAAAATATGTATATTCTCACCCGGTACACCGGCATCTTTTATAAGATATACAGCACTGGCAAGCGAGGCAATCCCCGAACCGATAAGATAGACTTTTGAATTTTTAGGATCTGTGTTCTTTTCTCTTGACATCATTTTTCCTTTCATTGTAATACTAAATTATACTTTTTTTGACTTATAGAATTGTTTTGAAGGTAAAAGAGCTAAAAAGAATGGTATCCCCACGAGGACTCGAACCTCGAGCTACGCCTTAGGAGGGCACTGCTTTATCCAGTTAAGCGATGAGGACATCGGGTAGGTAAGAGAAAGGTATTACTTTCTCTTAAGTTGCAAGGCTTGTGCTACAGCTCTTGACTGCTCCTGTTGCTCATTCAGGTAATTTCCGTTATCTTGGTTGTTTTCAAGGTCTTTTTGTCTTGTAGCATCTACGTTATCATACACATAAGGGAGTTTTTCCGCAGATGCCTGTGTACTGTTTTCTTCCACAATAAGGTCAGCATCAACAACCTGATGCACCTTGGGTCTTTTAAGTGGCTCCGGTGTTGCTTCATCGCTGCTGCATCCTGACACCAAAAGTACAACACCAACCGATAAAAGAGCATAATATAGATGCTTCATAGCGTAATCCTTCCGTTTGATTTTTAAGATTATATCCAAGCAAATATAATAAAAGAGAAAAATTACGCTATACTTCGACAAATTAACATCCATCGGTCAGATGTTTTTCAAATCAAACTTACTCAGCCTAAGACCGACAAGAAAGCAAAATGCGAAGGCTCGGTCAATTAGGATAATCATGTCATTTTCAAATTTGGGACTCAATGAGTCTCTACTCAAAGCAGTAAAAGAGCAGGGCTACACAACGCCTACACCCATTCAGCAACAAGCCATTCCCGTTGTGATAGAAGGCAGAGACGTACTTGCCGCTGCACAGACAGGTACAGGAAAAACAGCCGGCTTCACACTTCCTCTGCTTGAGAGACTAAGCGAAACACATCCCAAAATGCATAAAAAACAGATACGTGTTCTGGTACTTACCCCTACAAGAGAACTTGCCGCACAGGTTGCCCAAAGCATTAAGACTTACGGTAAATATATGCAATACACCTCCACGGTCATCTTCGGAGGAGTAGGTATCAACCCGCAACTTGCCACCCTGCGAAAGGGTGTGGACATCGTCATCGCTACTCCGGGGAGACTGTTAGACATTGCCGGACAGCAAGGCATAGACTTTTCACGTTTGGAAACTTTGGTACTCGATGAAGCAGACCGTATGTTAGACATGGGTTTCATACATGATATTAAAAAACTGATGAAGCTTATGCCAAAGAAGAGACAAACCCTGCTTTTTTCCGCCACCTTTTCAAAAGAGATCAAACAGTTGGCGTCAGGGCTCCTCAATAACCCTCTGCTTGTAGAAGTAGCTAGAGAGAACACAACGGCAGAGCAGGTGAGCCAAGTAGTGCATTATGTGGACAAGGGACGCAAAAGAGAACTTCTCTCTCAGCTCATTAAAACGAAGGATTGGAGACAGGTACTGGTCTTTACCCGTACCAAACACGGAGCCAACAGACTGACCAAACAGCTTGAAGAGGCAGGCATCACCGCCGCAGCGATACACGGTAACAAGTCTCAGGGTGCAAGGACCAAAGCACTTGCAGCCTTCAAAGCCAATGAAGTAAGAGTACTGGTTGCTACAGACATTGCCGCCAGAGGGATAGACATAGACCAGCTTCCGCATGTGGTCAACTATGAACTGCCAAACGTACCTGAAGACTATGTACACCGCATCGGCCGTACCGGACGTGCAGGAATGAGCGGAGAGGCGATCTCTTTGGTATGTGTGGACGAGCATGAACTGCTTTTCAACATAGAAAAGTTCATCAAAAAAGAGATCAAAAAAGTACACATAGAAGCCTTTACACCGGACCTTAGCATCAAAGCCGAGCCTATCCAAAACGGAAGAGGGGGTGGACAAAAACGCGGAGGCGGGAATTCACGAAACCGTAACCGTTCCAACAAAAAGAAAAATGTAGGGGCAGATTCCATATCTGCCCAACCACAGAATAAAAAAAAGAAACCAAACAATAAAAACAACCAAAGGGCAGATATGGAATCTGCCCCTACAGGTGGTAAACAAAAACCTCAAAGCAGAAAAGAGAAGTCTAACAATGCTGCTGCACAGATAGGCAGTCGCATTCAGGAAAAACTTGACAAACTCGATAAAAGAGACACAAAACAAAATAATAAAAACAATCAAAGGAGAAGATAATGAAAAAAGTATTTAAGCTTACAGACCCGAAAAAACATGAAGACAGAGTACTTGAAGCGGTAAAACATGAGATCCGTAAATATGCCAAACGTGAAAAGAAGAAAACACTTTCAGACAAAGCAACCATGTACTGGGACTTTGACTGTAAAGTAGGGGCTACGGCAGAGTCTGCTGAAGTTGTGACATTTGAAGCACTCATCAAAGCACTGGATGCAGTCAAAGAGAGCGGAGCCAAAGAGGTCTATGTTGAGATATTGGCGAAAGAGGTGGAGAAACCACTCAAAGCTGAAGCAGACTCCGAGGATGAAGAAGAAGCCTAAAGAGATACTTACCCCTTAAAAATATGACAAATTGTCATATTTTTAACTCCATTTCTTTTTTTACATTACAATATTTCTATATTATTTAGGAGTATGTTATGGATGTATTGGTAATTCAAGGTGAGATAAGTGCTAGGATTTTAACACTACGTGGTCAACAGGTGATGTTAGATAGAGACTTGGCAGAACTATATCAAGTTGAAACAAAAGTATTTAATCAAGCTGTAAAAAGAAATAATGAAAGGTTTCCGAATGATTTTATGTTTCAACTCTCAGAAAAAGAGTATGAAAACTTGAGGTCACAAATTGTGACCTCAAACAAAGGACGGGGTGGTCGGCGTTATTTGCCCTACGCTTTTACCGAAGAGGGCATCTATATGTTGGCTACAGTACTTAACAGTAAGGTAGCGGTACAGACCAATATTAGCATCATTCGAACTTTCAAAAAACTAAGAGAGTTCTCTAGGCATTACAACGCTTTAGCCAAAAAGATCATGGAGGTTGAGCGTAAAAATGACAAGCAGTACAAAGAACTCAAAAAGGCACTGGATGAACTCATAGCCACTTCGGAAATAGCAGAGGAAAAAGTGATGGGATTTTTGAAAGAGGGATAACCTCGCTGCTTAACGTCTGAAACGCTTTAGGTTCTGTGCCCAACGCAGAGATGTTTGCTTGTACAAGCATGATGAATCCCATTCTCTACGTCCGAAACGGCTACCGTTCTTCACGGTCGAAAATATGCCTTCATCGGTGGTAAGTATAACATAGTTTAAAAGTATATGTCTAGGTTTTTTTGGGTAGAATATTCTCCATAATATGGGAGAGACTGACATGGCAAAAAAAGAAGCAAAAACTGATTTGTGGGTATACGAGCTTTTAAAAGAGGCAAACATAGAGCTTGAGCCACAAGGTAGTACTGTCTTAGAGATAGATAAGGCTTTAAAAAGTGCATCTAAAAGTAAAACAGGTAATGTTGGGTTCCCTGAGTATGTGGGTGTGGTAAAAGACTTCATCGTTGTCATAGAAAATAAAGCAGATGTAGCCAAGCATGTTAAACGTAAAAGTAAAGACGTCATAAGTGTAGATGTTAAGGATGTCAAAGACTATGCTGTCAATGGTGCTTTGTTTTATGCTCAACATCTAGCACAAAACACAACCTATAAGAAAATCATTGCTTTTGGTATTAGTGGTGATGAAAAAAAGCATATTATTAGCCCTATATATGTAGATGAGACTGAGTACTATAGAGAGTTACCTGAGGTAGAATCTTTTATCTCTTTTAATTCAGATAACATTGATGAGTACTACACAAGAGAAATACTCAAAGAAGAGACTAGCAAAGACAAAGAACTCTCCGAAATATTAAAAGATGCAGCTGAACTTCATGAAGATTTGCGAAACTATGGTAGCTTGAAAGACATAGATAAACCTCTCATAGTCTCTGGTATACTCTTAGCTCTTCGTGAGTCAGAGTTTAAAAACTTTGCTATAGATGACTTGATAGGTGATAATATTGCAACTGATGGCGATAGAATATATAGTGCCATTGAAGATAACCTTAAACGTGCGAGTGTTGATCCAGTAGTCAAAAGAGATAAGATACTCTCTCAGTTTTCTATTATAAAAGATACGAAAATACTTAATGAAAAGAACAATACTTTAAAGAAAACACCACTTAAACACTTTACTGAGTTTTTATATGACAAAATTTATAAAACATTCAAGTACACCAACTCCTCAGAAGACTATTTGGGTAGATTTTACGGTGAGTTTATGTCTTATAGTGGTGGTGATGGACAGACTTTGGGCATAGTGCTAACACCTAAACATATTACTGACCTTTTTTGTGACTTAGTAGACATTAAGCCTGATGATGTGGTACTTGACCCATGTGCTGGTACGGCAGGATTTCTCATAGCTTCTATGCACCATATGCTCTCACAAACGGACGATGAAGCCACACAAAAGAACATACGTAAAAATCAACTCCATGGTATAGAGAGCCAACCTTACATGTTTACCATAGCTACTACTAATATGATACTTAGAGGTGATGGCAAGAGTAATCTTGTCAATGAAGACTTTTTACGCCAAGACCCTTACAAACTACAGCTTAAAGGTGCAAGTGTAGGGATGATGAACCCTCCATACTCACAAGGTTCAAAGAAAAACCCTCACTTATACGAGATAGCCTTTACCGAGCATTTATTAAACTCTGTGACATCAGGTGCAAAGGTAATAGTCATCATTCCTCAGTCCTCTATGACGGGTAAGACTAAAGAAGAAAAATCTATTAAAGCTAATATTCTTAAAAAGCATACCCTAGAAGGAGTAATGACCCTTAATAAGGACACATTTTATGGTGTAGGTGTGATGCCATGTATCGCTGTATTTACCGCAGGTGAACCACACCCGAAAGATAAGATGTGTAAGTTTATAGACTTTAGAGAAGATGGATACAAAGTTAGCCCACACATAGGACTAATAGAGACAGAACAAGCCAAAGACAAAAAGCAACACCTTCTTGATGTATGGTTTGACAGGTTAGAGAGTGAGACAAAGTTTTGTGTACCTACCACGATAGAGGCAGATGATGAGTGGCTACATAGTTTTTATTACTTTAATGACGAGATACCTACAGATGAAGAGTTTGAAAAGACTATAGGCAACTACCTGAGTTTTGAGTTTTCTATGGTTATGCAAAATAGAGAGTATTTGTTTGAAGGTAGTGAAGATGAAGCTTGAGGGTAGGGAGTGGAGAGATACTTATTTATTGGGTAAAGATATGTTTTCTATTAAGAGATTTAAATCAGTAACTACAACTAATTTAGATGAGGAAAATGGAGTTTTAGATATTGTAGGAGCAACATCTAATAATAATGGAAATGTATTATTTGCAAATAAAAAGTATGAAGATAAACTTGTTAATAAAAATAAAATATGTCTAATTAAAACGGGACAAGGTTCAGTTGGAGATGCTGTTTATAAAGGTAATGACTTTGTTCCATCAAATAACATTTCATTAATTATAAAAAAAGATTTAAATAAATTCAATGCTTCTTTTATTGTAACTCTAATCAATAAAGGGAGTGATAAATATAGTTATGGCTATATACGTAATGATAAAAGAATTGCAAGAGAAAAGCTTGTGCTTCCTATTACACAAAAAGGTACTCCTGACTGGCAGTTTATGGAGAAGTACGCTAAATCTATCTTTGAGAAAAAAGAAGAAAAGTATATAGACTATATCAAAGGTGTATTAGAGACACTTACTTATAAAAAGATAAAAAAATTGGAAGAGAAAGAGTGGCGGGAGTTTCCGATAGAAAGCATAGGTGAAATAGTCTCAGGTAAAGATATTTACAGTGCAGAGAGAATAGATGGTAATACACCTTATATCTCTGCAACTTCTAAAAATAATGGTATTGGTTATTTTGTAGGAAATAGTAATAAAACTTTAGAGAAAAATTGTCTCTCGGTTAATAGAAATGGTTCTGTTGGTTACTCTTTTTATCATCCATATAAAGGACTCTTTTCTAATGATTGTAGGAAAATACGATTGAAGTATGATTCTACTTTGGTTGGGTTTTTTATCTCAAATCAGATTACAAAACAAAAAAATAAATATAACTATGGATATAAGATGGGAACAGGTAGGATAAAACGACAAAAAATTCTCCTACCTATCAATAGTAAAAATGAACCAGATTATGCCTATATGGAACAGTATATTAGAAATATGAAATATAGGAAGATAAAGCAGTATTTGGTGTTTAAGGGTGAGGGGTAATCTTTTATTTTGGGTAATTGGTCGGCTAAAGCCAACCATGTATAAGTAAAATATTACATCCCATTAACATTCAATTCACAAACATTCTGTACCATATACTACCAAAACAAAAAAGGAACATTATGATAAAAAAACTAACTATTACGTCACTCACCGCTCTTTCACTACTGCTTGTTACAGCACAGGCTGAAGGGATGATGAAATGTCAATCCGGAAAATGTGGAGCAGGGATGATGAAGCAGGCGAAGCAGGGTGCCAAGATGCATAAGAAGCAAAAACATTCACCGTTTCTCATTAAGCATGGATTGCCACACTTGACCAAAATGCTTATGAAAAGTTGGGATGATCCTAAGCTGGCACTCACTCCAGAGCAAAAAGAGAAACTGCTTGCAGTACGCAAAGAGACATTAGGTAGTGTCATGTCATTAAAACCGGAGGTGATAAGTCTGACCAAAGAGATCGTCCAGGCGAGTAAAACAGGGACAAAAGCAGCTGACCTTAAAACAAAAGTAGAGAAACTGGCTTCACTCGAAGCAGAAGCTACCATGACACACTTGAAATGTATAGAAAATACAAAGGCAGTACTCAAACCTGAGCAGTTGGCTTACCTTATGGAAAAGAGAAAAGCACAGCACCAAATGAAAAAAGGTATGAAATGTGCTTCAGGCAAGTGCGGCAAAAAATAACATTTTAAGTTGAGTTAATATGGCTCAACTTATTGTCAGTCTTTTTTCTCTATAATCATTGAAAGGATATTCCAATGAATAAACAGAACATACTACGTATTACACTTTTTGTCTCAGTACTGGCATTTAACCCTGCAGTTGCACAGACACGTAACCAACTCAGTAACATTCAGACACAGCAGAGCAACAGTGTCACAGCAAGCATTGCTAACATTTTACACAAACGAGGGTTAGATGAAGATGCTGCGCAAGAGATATCTGCTCAGATGGTCGAAGATAAAGACGAAACACTTTTGGCAATGATAGAAAACGTCGTTAAGAGTTGTGAAGGGTTAACCCATAAAGAAGTACTGGAGTATTTGAGTACAGAAGCACTGCACAGAAAAGAGGTAAAGCTCAACAGCTATGCACAACTCACACATATGTTCTCCAAGATCAAACAAAGATCTCCGGACAAAGAAACTCGCAAACAGTTAAGCAGAGTAGCTAATTACAATAGTAGATTGGTCGGGTAAGCTGTAAAACGCTTATATATGACCGGTTTACCGTTAAAAGTATATCCTAAGGTTAAAGATATCTATTGGTTAACATAATATAAATTCTATTAAAAAAGTAGCTCTCTTCTCTTCAGTATAATTATAGATATCTAAAACGATTTATAAAATCTACCAAAAGATATATTTATACATTTTGAATCATTTTGCTTTGGATCCTCTTTTGGATATATTTCAAATATTTATTGTCGACTGAATCCAACTCTGCATTTTATATTTGTGGATTTTAAACCAAACCTCTTTTTTTCCGTATGATGTAAATTTCCATATTCTAAAGCCGATATAATTTTTATCTCTTTCTATAATATCGTATCATATGCTTGGCTTTAGTCAACCCTTAAACAAAATAAGAAGTATCATATTAATATTATATAGTATAAATATTAAGAATTACAGCTTCCTCTCTTTTAATCCTGTGGACAGGTCAATATTTTAATATTTATTAGTATATAAAATAGCATTTCTAATGATCTTGCTTTCTGCTTATTTTTCCAGAAACATAAATCTTCTAGGATACCGTAAAATAGGGCTCTAATGCATACTATATGAACATATGTTCATTAATAACTGGAAGAAGAATTACAAAAAAGAACATTTGTTCACTTATCTAGCGTATCAAAAAGAGACAAAAGAACAAGTGTTCATTAAATAGTTATTCCTATTCTTGACATATGAACATTTGTTCACTATAATTATACCTAAGGAGCATTTATGAACGAGCAGAGCGTCAATACTCCCCCATCAAAGGGAAGCAAAACCAAAGAGAAAATACTTAAAACTGCACTTAAACTCTTTTCATCTAAAGGATATAAGGCTACAACGGTCAGAGACATAGCCGGAACTATGGGTGTGAAGCAAAGTGCACTCTATAACCACTTCAAGAACAAAGATGAGATACTTGAAACCCTTATAGCAGGTCTTACCTCTTCCGCGATCGTACATATATTTGATGATAAAGCACCGGAGGAAGCCGCTAAAAGCGGGAAAGCCCTTTTGGCAGGGATTGCTACGAAATTCAAGCTTTTAAGCTTTGATGCCCAAAATGAGGCACTTTTCAAGCTTTTAATGCAGGAAATGTTCCGAAATGAGCGTATACGGGAGATCTATAATGAATATTTCTATCAGGAGAACGTGAAAAAGCTCTCTTCCTACTTCTTTATGATGATGCAGGAGGAGTTAATAAAGTCTTCAGACCCTCTTCTGCTGGCAAATGAGTTCTTTTCACCGCTCTTTTTCTATCAGATGCAGGTAAGTTTGCTTAAAATGGATAAAAAATCAACCTCTTCTGTGGTATCATTGTTTGAAAAACATGTTGAACTTTTTTGGGACAATATTAAAATAGAGAAGCAAACAAGCCTATTTTAGTCTAATGCTAAATAATATTAAATAGATACAGATTAATTATATTAAGGAATATTAAAAATGAAAGACAGTAAGGATCTTTTTGCCCACAAGTCAAAATCCTGGGACATGAACTCCAAAAGAGTCAAGAATGCACAAAGCATAGCAGATATGATAGTAAAAAATATAAAAATGGATAAGGATATGGAGATCATGGACTTTGGTGCGGGTACAGGACTTTTAAGTTATTTTGTAGCTCCCTTCGTCAAAAAGATCGTAGCGGTGGACAACTCCCCTTCTATGCTTTTAGAGTTTCAAAATAAGTGTGATGAATTTGTCTGTGAGACTGAAGTAATAGCAAAAGATCTAAGTACCGAGACATTAGAGCAAAAATTTGACGGAATCATCTCCTCTATGACCATGCATCACCTCAAAGATACCCTGTCTCTCTTCCATAAGCTCTATGCTATGCTTGAAAATGGCGGTTTCATTGCACTGGCTGATCTTGACAGTGAAGACGGCAGCTTCCACAGTGACAATACCGGCGTCTTTCATCACGGTTTTGACAGAGAGGATTTAGAAATCATTGCCCGGGAAGCAGGATTTAAAAATATTTCATTCAATACTGCCAGTACGATAGCCAAGCCACATCGTGAATTCACCGTTTTTTTAATGACAGCCGTGAAATAATATGAAATATCTATGGTTAAGCATCTATTTCATTGGTTTAATCTGGTCTGCAATTAATCCCAAAGATCAGTTTACCTGGTTCTTGGAAGTAGTACCGGCACTCATAGGCTTTGTACTGATACTGCTGACCTACAAAAAGTTTCCGCTCACTCCCCTGCTTTATACACTCATTTTGATCCACATGATTATACTCATGGTAGGCGGACACTATACATATGCGGAAGTACCTTTTTTTGATTGGATCAAAGAGGTTTTGCATCAGAGCAGGAACAATTACGATAAAGTGGGACACTTCATGCAAGGGTTTGAACCTG
>Ga0256828_1000156_pt1 | contig 46211 bp, 46 predicted proteins | sample CV88metaG_FD_185993 | JGI IMG/M metagenome (GOLD analysis project Ga0256828, IMG submission 185993) | Hydrothermal vent microbial communities from East Pacific Rise, Pacific Ocean - CV88 | ecosystem: Environmental > Aquatic > Marine > Hydrothermal vents | place: Pacific Ocean: East Pacific Rise...
GATATAAGGTGCGTTATAAAAAGCTTTTAGAGGAGATAGTAAGGCAAGAAGAGGCGTTAGAACTTGCCCAAAAAGAGGGTGATGAGAGGGCTGAACATAACCACAAGCTTGACCTAAAAGAGTTACATGAAGCCAAAAGTGAACTGGATATCTTTAAAAAAGATTTGATGACGTTTGTACGGATGTATGCGTTCCTTTCGCAGATAGTGGATTATGACGATGAGGAGCTAGAGAAGCTTTGGGCATTTGTGAAGCATCTTATTCCTAACCTCAAAAGCTATGTGACCAAAGAGCCAATAGACATTTCGATGGTGGAGTTAACCCACTATAAACTACAAAAAGAGAAAGAGCAGAGCCTCTCCTTAAGTGGTGACAATAACCAACTCAAAGCAGGAAGCCCAGGAGGGGCTGTGGCACATGAACCTGAAAAAGAGTTGCTCTCCTATGTGGTGCGTGAGATGAACAGTCTCTTTCAGGGTGATTTTAGTTCAGATGATATGCTCAACTATGCTCGAACACTCAAAGATAAGATGGCAGAGAACAAAAAGGTACTTGAACAGGTGCAGAACAATACCCAAGAACAAGCGATGATGGGTGGCTTTAAAGCGTCAATTAGTGATGCCGTGATTGAAAATATGGAGACCCAAGGCGAGATGGCAACCGAGGCATTAAGTCAAGATCGAGTAATGCAAGGTCTTGCCAATATCGTCTATCGAATGTTAAAAGAGGAGCTAAAGTATGCGTGACCTTTTCAAAAAAGTACTGCTTCTCATGCTCTTTATGATCCTTGAGCTACCTGCGCTTTCCATCCACTGGCAAGGCAACTACCACCAAGCCCTCACGCAAGCCAAAGATTTGAACCAATCGCTCTTGGTCTTGGTGGTCAAAGCAGGAGAGAAGCGTTGTGGTGAGATTATCGCCAAAAGCTTAATGAATCAGCCCTATATTGAGGCGATCAATCAGCAGATGATCGCTGTGATGGTGACCTATGAGGGGAGTTTGAGTTACCCTATAGAGTTGTACTATACGACAGTTTTCCCCACGCTCTTTTTTGTGGATAGCCACAAAGAGACCTTTTTAGGTGAGCCTCTCTATGGGGAGGAGATTAATACTACGGGTATTAAAAATCGTCTAAATCAATACTCGATTTGGCATAATTAGAGACATTGCTTTCAAAAAAGTTACTCTTAACTTCGTTCATCTCTAAATGTTTGGTAACCAGCTTTTGGAGGTAGGTGGTATCGGTCTCGGTGAAGATGGGATCGAGTCCAATACGTCGTAGACGCTCATTGGCGTAGTTGTGTACGGTGCGTTCCATTAGCTCAGGGGTCACACCCATAATGGGGTAGCGGTTGAGCAGGTAGTTGCCGTATTCAAGCTCGATCTTGACCGCATCATCAATCATGGTGTAGGCACTGTCGATGGTGGAGGTTTGGATCTTGTTCTCTTTTTGGATGGTCTTAAAGATATTGGCAAAAAGTGGTAGGTGGGTATTGAGCTCATCACGGGCGATAAACTTGATCATGTCTCGTGCCCCTGGGACTTTGTCGCCAAGGAGATAGATGTAGCTAAAGCCCAGTAAAAAGTAGATCCCCTCTAGATTCACGCTTGCCATGGCAGAGAGGAGCATCTTGTCTACTGATCCCCCATCAATATAGCGGGCGAACTGCTCGGCAATCTTTTGGTTTTTACGGTTGAGGGCATCATCTTTTTTATAGAGGTTAAAGACCTCTTCGGAGTTACCACACGCATCAAGCAGTACGGCGTAGCTTTTGGAGTGGTTGACCTCCTGCATGATCTGTAGTGAGATGACCGATTTGACCAGACGGTTGTTGGCAAGTCGTCTAAAGTCGCTAAGGTACTCCTCTTGAGCTGAATCATTGAAGCTAAGTTGAGCAAAGGTCATTTTATAAATGGCTTGTTCATTTTCGGTCAGTTTTTCAAAGTTTTTCTTTTCACTACTGGTATTGACTTCACTGGGAAACCACGTGTTGGCATTCATGAGGTCATAGATATTGCTGTCCCATCGGTAGCGTGAACGGTTAAAATCCACAAATCCTGTGGGGCTTCCTCCAAAGAGTTTCTCATCTAGTATCTCTTCGCCATTGGGATTATAGTAATGTGTTGCATCCATTATTTATCTCTCCTAGTTATTTGTAAATAATTGGGATTATAGCTAGTTAAGACTGTAAACTCCTTAGAGCGTTTGGGGCTTGATGGTTCTCAAGATAAAAGCATATTTTTTCTACTATAATGTGGGGCATGAAACAACTTCAAAAAAACGTTCTAATTACGGGAGCTAGCAGTGGAATGGGATATGCAACAGCACGTTATCTTTCACGTCAAGGATATACTGTCTATGCGGGGAGTCGAACCCCCGATAAGATTGAACCCAATGAGCATCTGCATCCGATTCTTTTGGATCTTAGAGATCCAAAAAGCATAGAGGAGAGTCTTAAACAGATCGAGGGAGTTGATATCTTGATTAATAATGCAGGGTATGGGCTGGTCTCCACGGTAGAGGATGTGACCGAAGCCGAGATGTTGGCACAATTTGATGTAAATGTTTTTGGGCTTTTACGTGTAACTCGTGCCGTGATTCCTCTGATGCGGGAGCAAAATGGTGGGGTGATTATTAATATCAGTTCCTTTTTGGGTAAGATTGGATTGCCTCTTTTTACCCTCTACAATGCAAGTAAATATGCCATCGAGGGGATTACAGACTCTCTGCGTTATGAGTTGGCAGATTTTAATATACGGGTACATTCGGTTATGCCTGGTTTCTTTTCGACCAATTTTGCTCGTGAGAATCTACAGATTAATGAGGCTACATTTAATGAGTTTTCTCCCTATCGTCATCTTGTTTCCACGCTTGCTCCTACGGTGGTTGAGCAGATCAATGAGGGAAACAACCCTGAAGCGGTTGCACGCTTGATTGAAGAGATTATCAATACACCCAATGCCCTTGCCCGTTATAGTGCAGGAGATAAAGCCGCCAAGTTTATCCCCATGCGAAGAGAGTTGAGTGATGAGGATTTTGAGCGTCGGGTACGGGAGTACTATGGGATTGGATAATGGAGAGTCTCTTTTTTAATATTACCGATCGACGCTACACCACTACACCTCTTTTTCATCTGGATTCCAACAATTTTATGCATCGTGTTGACCTCTCTAATGGGGTACTCTTTTTTCATATTAAACTTCAGCAACGCTCTAAAGTGTTATCGTTTCAAGGTTTAGATCGTATGGTGCTTATTGTAATGGTTCAGTCGGGATATATCACACTAGAAGACTATCTTGCTGGTGAGCAGTTTTCTCTAAAGTCAGGAGAGATGGGGATCTATGGATCAGCACGTCAATCGATGAGCCTTCATATCCCTAAAGCACCAAAGAGTGATGTTTTTATTTTGGCGATTGCCGATTTTTTTCTTAAACGCTATCTCAGTGGTCAAGAGCATGAGGTGATTGATTTTCTTTATGCACAGCTTCAAGAGGATATCTCTTTGCTCGAGATCAACCGACAACCCATAGGTGCATTGGGGCTTTATAGCGTGCAACAGCTTCTATCGATTGAGCAAGAGAGACGGATGCAACGTCTGCGTGCGGAGCATCAAGTTATTGGTCTGATGATTCACTGTTTTTTGATGATGGATATTCTTGATGAAGAGATCGCGTTAGAAGATAGGACATTGGCACAACGTGCCAAAGCAATTTTGCTAGAGGAGTATGTTGATCCACCGACCATTAAAGTTCTAGCACATCGGTGTGCTACCAATGAGTCCAAGCTCAAGCGGGTCTTTAAGCAGGTTTATCAAAGTACCCTCCATCAATATATTCAGCGGTTGCGACTTGAACAGGCAAATCTTCTACTTAAAGAGGAGTCTTTGAGTATTGGAGAGATTGCTAAACGGGTGGGGTATCGTCATCAAGGCTACTTCTCTAAACTCTTTTATCGTACCTATGGGATCTATCCTGCAACACTCTTGCACTAAGTTGGTGTAGGGAAAAATTCCATCTCTGCTAAGAGAAAAACCCATTTGTGCTCAATGGCTATTGATTGGTTGTTATGATTTAATTATACTTATTAGGTAGGATTTAAATCAGGAGAAGAAGCAATGAAAAAACTAATACTACATCCAATCACTTTGGCACTATGGATGGTGGTGCTGATTCTACTTTTACCATGGATCATCCCTCAACGTCAAATTGTTCAGCCTAGTGATGAGGAATTAAGAGAGATGGCACTCTCAGGTGGTATGCTCCCCACACCACGGGAGTATAAGGGACTTTTAGCGGTGGTGGATAATCCCAACAATCCATTAAGTCGTGCCAAGATTGCATTGGGTAAAGATCTCTTTTTTGATCCTCTTCTCTCGAGAGATCGCACCATCAGTTGTGCCTCGTGTCATAATCTAGAAGAGGGTGGGGACGATAACCTACCTACGGCGATTGGCTATCATGGACGTGTGAATCCTTTGCATCTTAACTCTCCTACGGTACTTAATGCGGCACTTGCCAAAGCACAATTTTGGGATGGACGTGCCAAAGATGTCGAAGCACAAGCAGGAGGACCTGTACAGGCACCCTTTGAGATGAACATGACCCCCAAAGAGGTGGAAAATCGACTTAAAAATAGAGCCACCTACCCCCAACGTTTTCTTGAGGTATTTGGAGGAGAGATCACTTTTAAACGGGTTCGTCAAGCGATTGGTGCCTATGAGCGAACGCTCTTGACCTATGGGGATTATGATCGCTTCTTAGAGGGGAATAATTCTGCACTGAGCCCCCAAGCGAAACGGGGAATGAACCTCTTTTTGAGTCGTGGTTGTAAGGGGTGCCATACAGGCATTAGTGTGGGGGGACAGTCGATTCAGCAGTTTCCTCTTCGACGCTATTTAAGTGAGTATATTGGTGTTGTCTTTAAGCCTGAGTTTAAGATTAAATTGTCACCATTTCCTTTTGAGAATGTGGGGGGATTTTTGGGGGCAGACAATCGACTAAAGTTTCGTGTGCCTATTTTGCGAAACATTACCCAGACCGCTCCCTATTTTCATAATGGTGCGGTGGAGAAACTTGAAGAGGCAGTACGGATCATGAGCAAGTATCAGTTGGGCAACGAGTTCTCCCCCAAAGAGATCGATGATGTGGTGGCATTTTTAAAGAGCCTTGAGGGGGAGATTGTCCACTACTAGAAGCGGTACTCTAGATGGGCTCCATAACTGGGGTGTGAGACCATATCAATCCCTTTGCTGTAGTCAAGGTAGAGTTCAAGGTTGTCTCCTCCACGTACAGCTCCAGAGAGACCAAGAGAGAGGGAACCTCCCCATTTCTGTTGGTCATTAATCGAGAGTGCCACAGACCCAAAGGGTCGCCACCCTCGCTGAAGTTGATCTTTTCGCTCTTTACCTACGGCTATCATGCCACCTAGTTCCATAAAGTCATGGGGGAGAAAACTTTCACGTTCGTGTCTGTAGTCATGTTCAAAGAGGTATCCCGTAATACGAAGATCAGGATAGCCTGAGTGTAGAAGATAGCTTAGGCTCCATTGATTTTGCCGAGAACTACCGATTTGAGTATCGTCTTGGAGTTGATAGTTTGAAAAATCTCCCTCCCATGTCCATCGAAGACGGGGAGAGAGGTTTTGGGTCAGTTGAAAATAGAGGCTATCTTGCATCCCTAGCGTTTGGAGTTTTGGGCTCTGGGTGGTTTTACTATGATGTTTTCCTCCAAGAGTAACGGAGAGATCTTTTAGACGATAGCGTGCTTGGAGTTGTTGCTCTGCAAAGGGGTGGCGAGCCTGATGGTTGGCTATTTTGGCTCTCCACTCTAGATCTCCCTCTTTACCGTTGAGTGTCACAGAGAGGGCAGTGTCATCCTCATGGGTATAGTGGTAGTTGTGTAGTGAGAGTGAGAGTTTTAAGTCTCGATAGAGTCGCCAACGCTGGGTTAGGTGTTGCTCTTGGAGTGATAGTTTAGGAGAGAGCTCTTCGTAGCTACTGCCCAGTTGGGTAGAGGGGTACTCTTGGTTGATCATGCCTGCAAAGATACGGTAGAGCTCACTATCATTTTGGTTCTCTTGGAGCCCTTTAAAGGCAAGAGTATAGGCACCTGCATGGTCACCAATATCGATTGAAGCAATGACTCGATCTCGTATGGGTAGACGATCAAGATGCTGTGCGAGCAGTTGTGCTTTTTGGGTGTTGTTATCATAACCCATGGCAAGATAGAGTTGAAGCCATGGCTGGTCAATCTGCTCTTGATCTGCAAGGTAGTAGAGCTGATCGAGGTTATGGTGATAGGTGTGGTAGCCAAGTTTAAGCTCTTGGTAGAGTGCTTCCCCTAGAATCTCTTTAAAACGTTTAAGCATGGGTTTGCTCTGTTCTACAGGACGAGCGTAGCGGAAAAAGAGCGGTAGATAGAGCCGTACAAACCCTTTGTCCAAAAGTAGCTTGGGCTCTTTTTTGATACGTTGTTGCATGGTTTGAAAGAGTTGCATGCGTATCTTGTTGGCATGATTGGCTTGGTCTTGCTGTTCGATAAGGTCGGCATAGATCGTAAGGTAGGCTGGTTTGGGCTCTTGATTAATAAGGGGTTTAAGCCAACGCAGTGCTAGATCTCCTTTTTTAAGCTCTAGTGCGGCAATGACCGAAGGAAAGCCAACCAATGATTGGAGTTTTGGGTGGGTCTCTAGGAGATAGAGTTCCTCTTTGAGCTCTTTGGTAAAGGTCTGTGTAATCAGAAACCAGAGGTAGGCTTGGTGAGTTTGAGCTTTATTGGGCTCTAGATAAAGAGCTTGCTTAAATGCTTTAAGTGCCAATTTTGATTGATGGGTTTGGGTGTAGTAGTTGGCTAAAAAGATCTGATAGTGAGCATCGTTTTTAAGTCTTTTAGGATTAGGAACCGTTTTGCGTATGGCTTCGATGGTGGTGTAGTCTTTTTTCATAAGAAGGCGATAGAGTAGAGCATAGAGGTAGCTCTTCTCATGGCTTTTTTCCCATGCACGTCGATAGAGATAGGTTAGTTGTTTGCCATGGTTAAGTGCCCGCTCTAGGGTAATGAGCTGATTGTAGCCATAGAGAAAAAGTTGGTTTTCTCTCTCTTGTTGCCAGAGTTGGGTGTAGAGGTAGGGGTAGTCTTTGGCAATCCATGCCATATCTATTAGTTTTTTTGTGGCTTTATTGAGCTCTTTGGCATAGCGGTAGGCTTCGTTGTGACGCTTAAGGGCGGTGAGCATCTCAATGGCGTGCTGTTGCAGTTTGGGATCGATGCCGTAGTTTTTTTTATACTCTCTGTAGAGATCAACCCCCACTTGAAGATCACGGTTATAGTGAGCAAAGAGAATCGCTTGTTGATGGATCTCTTTAATGGGGTGTTGTTTGAGCATCGTTCTAAAGTAGGCTTCTCCCTGAGGAATGGCTCCTGTATACTCAAAATAGGAGGCAACTTTCTCAACCATACGGTAGTCGCCCTCTTGGAGATGTTTTTGGTAGATCTCTCCAAGGATAGCGTAGGCGTGGTTAAGATCGGTTTGATGGAGTAAGTAGTGTTCATATTTTGGATCGGGATAGTGGTGGTAACCAAGAATATTGAGATTAACAACCTTTTGTATCTCTCCTTGCCATAGGGCAAGCTTGATGGCTTGATCAAGCCACTTTTGCTGTTTGAATTTTTGATGAGCAAAGAGGGCAATTTTTAAAGCGGGTTTAAGTTGTTGGTCATAGGTGAGGCTCTTGATGGCAAGCTCACTTAGTGCGGGATCAAAACTCTCTTTATAGGCTAAAAAACTCTTTTTCGCAAACTCCGCTGCGGCATGGATCTCTCCGCTAGCGAGGAACTGCTCCAAGATTCGCTGGATATCATGCCCCGCTAAAGGGAGTCGCTGTTTGTAGGCGTGAAGAAGCTTTATAATGCTCTTCTCATTGAGCGATTTAGTTTGGCTCAGCAGATTGAGAAGAATACTAAAGTAGTTACGGATCTCCTCGGGGGATTGAGCATCGATAAAGAGGTCTTGGGCGATCTTTTGTGCTTGGGCGTACTCTTCGTGGGCATAGAAGTAGCTAATGGCATACTCTTTGATGGAGGATTCTGCTTCGGGATAGCTGAGAAGAGCTTGGAGTGAGGCTTTTGTCTGTTTGTCTTTCCCTAGTAGTGTAGCGAGCGAGAAGAGCTCCTTTTCAAACTTATAGTCGATCAGTTCAGGACGTTGTCTCATAAGCCCTTTGAGGGTGACAAATTGGAGCTTAGGAGAATCGATCTGTACCGCTTCGGGGAAGAAAAACATATAGTCTCGAGGGGGCTTTGTCCACTCAAAGTAGGCAGAGAGCTTTGCTTGAGCCTCTTTAAGTAGTTTGGGCTCTTGGGTCTTAAAGTAGAGCTGTTTGAGCAAGAGGTACTCTTGCTTGTAGAGAGCATCAAGTAGTGTTGGTTTAGTGCACTTTTTTAGCAGTTCACGGGTGAGTTGGAGTGCCTCTTTAAGTTTGCCCGCACGTTGATAGTTTTTTATTAGGATCATCTTGAGTTTGATGCTGTCGGGATAGTAGAGCAACATACTCTGAAGATAGTTAATTGAGAGGTTGGTATTTTTGCCTTGGTTTTCGATGATGCTGTTGATATCGTTTTTAGGAAACAGCAGATAGAGTACAAAGGCAAAGACCACCACAATAGCCACAATCTCTTTGATCGAGAGAATGGAGGTACTGGTGTCATGATTATTGGCACTCGAATACAATGGTGGCTCCTCGTTTCTGGTTGGCAGTTAGGGTGATCTGTTGTTTTGATCGTGTAATATTAAACCCTTGGGGAGGAATAAGGGTACACCCTCTGGGTTGATAAAATGTTGCACAGAGAGGGAGATTGGCATGCAGTTTAAACCAATCGTTATGCTCTTGGCGATCAACATGATCTACCCATCCATTGGCATCGATGAGGTAGGGGCGTTTGGGTGGATGGTTAGCAAGTTTAAGGGTACGTGTTGGACGACTATCTAGTGTAATATAGGTTACCCCATGCTCATGGGTGTAGCCTGCGACCCCTCGAGAGTTATCTAGATCAAGCTCAATATGTTGGTCAAACCGTACGGTACGCAAGAATCCGCTGTTGTGAATCTCATAGGTATCAGAAGCGGTAACGCCAATTGCTGTGGCGTAGAAATCGCGGGCTTTTTTAATATATTGCGAAGCATAGAGTGGGGTGGTTTTCTGTTTGATTGCCCAAGCATAGACCTCTTTGAGTGCATTGAGTGAAGCGAGTTTGGATCCTGAATAGAAGTGGTAGTAGATATTGATTGGTTTGAGTCGTCGAGGCTCTTCGGTTAGTTCAAACGTATCAATCACATCCCGATAACCCCAAAAGGGGCCAAGCCAATCATGGGTGTAGACATTTTCGTTCTGTTGGGCAGTATAGATCTGCCAATACTCTTGGTGTTGTAATCCATACGGAGCAACACGGCTAAGCCATGGTGTGTTACGTGTAATGGTGGTGTCACCTCCATTCATTCCAAGGATACCTGCTCGTTCTGTATAAGCAAGAACAATACGGGTAGGTAGACAATCCCCACTCCAGAAGAGAATCTTTTCCTTTTGTTTAGATTTTGGTGCAAAAGAGAGGGCAAACTTGACACTATCGATGGTTTCACGCTTGAGATCAAACTTGGGGTAGTTGGGAATGGGGAGATGTTCATGGGTATGTGGGCTGTTGTGGTTGACTTGCCCTTCGATGACGCGATCTCTTAGGCGGTATCCTTCTTTTTTCTGTTTATTTCGAAACTGCTCATCTGCTTCTCCCCAAAAAAATGGATGAGAGAGGGTATGGCTAGCGGGCTGAATCCATGGTAGAGCATAGAGCTCTTTGGCAATCTTTTGCATGCGGGGGCTAAGCTTAGGGTAGAGTCCTTGGGGGGAGATCTCTCCTTCAATAAGCGATACGGTTTGGGGAATGTGGTATTTTTTATAGATTTTATCAATCAAATATTCGGTGGCAAGAAGTTTGGGATTGGTGCGTACCCGCTCCATAAAACCATCACCATCTATATGGGCAAACAGTATTCGTCTACCTGCTTCGGTGGTCGGGTCAGGCAGAGGAATATTGTCAAGGGCTAGGGCATCTTTAAAGAGTTTAAATGGATCAATACTCCAGAAACTCTCATGCTCTATCGAGAGTAAAAAAGAGTCCCCCAAGGCGTATCCGCCCCATGGCATAAGTGCAAGGGGGGTACTTGTTTGTTTATTGGGGTAGCGTACCAAAAGGATAGGATGTGCCAAAGGGGCATGAATGAGTTCCTCTTCGAACTCAATGGAGGCAGGCATCTCAAAAGGTTGATAGCCCGATTGGTAATCTATATGGCTTAAGCTAAGCGGTGGGTTATGGTTGGGCTCTTTGGAGATTCCTAGTGCATCGAGGTGTTTTGGGGTAGGTTCAAAGCCAAAGTTGTTTAAAAAGAGTACTTTGACCCCTTGGGTAATGGCTTTTTGGACAAAGGCATAGAGCTGATCTTGATGGGGTGCTTTCCCGTTGATCCAGAGGATAATGGCATGGTAACGATCATCAATATTCTTAGGAAGCTTCTGGCTTGTAATATCATGGAGAATGGGAATATAACCCAGATGCTCAATGGGCATGGCAGAAAGAAGATGGGCTTCGGAGTAGACAGGGTTGTTGTCTTTTAAGAGAGATTGATTAAATAGAATCAACACTTCTCGTCTGATGCGTTGGATATGACACTCCCCTTGGTCTTGGAGCAGACCATCGGTAACGTAAGGGAGGATACCCAGTTTTTTTACCTCTCTTGCCAGATTGAGACGTTGGGTTTTATTGCCATCACTGTACTCAATAGAGATGGTATCAAGATGGTACTTTTGTGCCTCCTTAAAGTGTGTTAAGAGCCATGCACGATCGGCTTTGGGTACGGGGGTGTAGCTCTTTTGGTTATGGTTGTAGCGTTGGATGAGGCTCTCGGCAACAATGGCATCAATATCGTTATGGATCTGATCGAGTAGCTCAAATCCACGGTTAATAATGATTTTGGCTTGAGGGTAGCGTTGGTGGAGTTGATGGATAAAGCTAATGAGTGCTTTTTGTTGTGCTTTGAATAGTTTGGGATCTTTTTGGGTGACATGATAGGCATCCATGGTATCAAGAAAGAAGTTTCTATACCCCTTCTGATAGAGGGTGCTAAATCGATCAAAGAGAAAGTTTTGATAGCCCTTTTGGGTCAGGTCGGCAATAAGGGAGTTCCACGTACGGTTTTTAGAGATTACCCATGATTTTTGGTAGCTTTTTTGGCTTGTTCGCCACGGTTCAATCTCTCCTATACTAACGTATGCGACCATCTTATTGGGGTAGCGAAGGGCGTAGATGTTGTCCAGTGCATCGGCTTCGACAATCACCTTGTCGTAGAAGTTGATAAAGGGATCGTCAATGTTTTTGCTGTAGACAAACGCATAACGTTCATCTCCCCAAAGTAGCAGGGTCAAGAGCCAAAGGCTCAGCAGTATCTTATTGCAACATAAAGGTCTCATAGTCCAGCTCCTGTAGAATCTTATTGAGTGTGTGAATACTTGCCACAAAGAGAATCAGTAGTGTAATGCTAAACCCATACCCATAAAAATAGGGTCCTAGCTGAATGCTAATCCACGTGAGTAGGGCATTGAGTAGAACAAAGAGCAGGGTATAGAGCAGTGCTTCTTTTTGGCGGTCAAGGTAGTAGAGAAATGCCAAAATGGACATAAAGCCCAGTTGCAGTTGTACCCCGACAACATCGACATAGAAAAGAGGCAAATAGAGCTTGGGCAACATCAAGAGCCCAAAGAGCTCCTCTGCACCTAAAAAGAGAAAGATATTAAACATCCCCTGAACAAAGAGAATCTCTCGAATACTTAGCTTGATCGCATCGATCATTCCCTGTTTGTGGCGTTTGATCTCTCTTAGGGTACCGTGTTTGTTGATGGCACGATAGAACCCTTCGTAGGCGGAAGCAAAATCGACCTCGAGACGATAAAAGACAATCGCCATCCCTGGAATAATCGAGAGGTAAGCTAAAAAGATGGGAAAATCATAGATCATGGAAGCGTGGAGACGATCAATAACCACATACCCCACCACAGGAGAGACCCAGAAGATTACTTTATCGATCCAGATGGCGATGTTGTAGAGCATCCCTGAGTAGGCAAGTTTCCAGTAGAACTTTCCAAAGGATTGGGTAAACATATCAAAACGGATAAAGTTCTTATTTTTGGGGTTAAATGAGGGGAAGAAGTAGACAATCCCAAAAAAGAGGAGGAAAAAGATAACTGAGTTCCCAATAATAAATGACACCAGCAGTCCAACAACCCCCCACTCATGCAAAAAGAGTGCACAGATGTAGATTGCCACATAGCCCAACAGATAGAAGAGAATAACCAGTTTATAGAGTTTTAGGCTTGCTGCAAGAATATTTGCCATCCAGACACAACTGAGGATAACAAAAAGGGTTCCATAGAGCAAAATAAAGAGGTTGGACTGTGTAGAAAAGAGAAAAATGCCCAATCCAAACCCAATTAGAATCGCGATACCAATGACGACAACCAGTATGCCCAAGAAGTTGGGCAATACCAGATAGTAGCGTGATTCGTAGATACGATCGGCAATAAATCGAGTAAAGGGGAGCTGAAAAAATCCTGTATAGATCGAGCTGATTGCCAGTGCCGAGACATAGGTAACCGAGGCTTTGAGCATGGTGGTATCCTCTTGATTGGCACCAAAGAGATAGATGTTGCTCAGACCAATGCCTAGAATAATAATCATCGAGATAACCCATGGTCCACTGCTCAGTACTGCGGAGTAGCCAAAGGCTTTAAAGACCGAAGCGAGACTCTTCTCTTCGAGAATTTGACGCAGTTGAAATCCTATGCCTGCCATCTGTTTGACTCCATGGCTTCAAAGATATCTTCATAGACCTTTTGGTAGTTTTTTAAAAAGATATCTTGGGTATAGAATTTATGCACACGATCGAGCCCTGCCTTTTGTGCCTTTTTCCACTTCTCTTCGTCGCTAAGGTAGCTGATATAGGCGTTGGCAATCTGTCCTACGTTGGCAATCTGGCAGACTTCACCCGCAGCACCGAGGGCTTGATCTTCGGGATCCTCTCCTCCATAGATAAGCTCACTGCATGAGCCCACATCGGTTGCCACGCAAGGGAGTCCTGCCGCAAACCCCTCTAGGATCACCAACGGCATCCCTTCGCTAATAGAGGTGAGGGTGAGTAGACCACTTTTGGGTAGGATGTCGACAATATTTTGAAATCCTAAGAATTTGATATTTTCACCCACATCCAAAATCTTGATAAGTTCACGACACTCTTGGGCGTATGCCTCCTCTTCGTCATCGGGTCCTACGATCCACGCTTCGACCTCGGGGATGGCATTGGCCGTAATACGCATGGCACGAATAAAGGTTTTAATATCTTTAATCGAGACCACCCGACCAATAAGGGTAATGATCTTAGGTACCCCTTTGGGGCGTTCTTTGAGGGTGGCTCCAAGCTTGGCAATATCGACTCCGTTGGGAATAACACGACACCGTTTGGGGTCGGCACCATAAGCAATTTGGGTCTTTTTAGCCACCCCAAAGAGCGAGAGAATCGGGTTGGCTCGACTGTAGCTCATTTTTCCAATCCCCTCAAAGAAGCGTACCCACATGGTCTGAATGTAGTTCTCTTCTCCTGATTCACGAAAGAGTTCGGGTTTTTGTTGAAGATTAAGGGCACTAGAGATGAGGTCAATCTTTCGCTCTTTGGTGTAGATGCCATGTTCGGTTAAGATAAAAGGTTTGCCTGTGTCGTACGAAATTAAGGTACAGAGAAATCCCGCATAGCCTGTGGAGGGAGAGTGCAAGATTTTCCCTCTTTTTTGGAGAATCTTAGCAAGATTTGCCATCTTCCAGATGGGAATATGGATGCTTCGCACACTCCAGAAGTAGTCCAAAAAGGAGAGACTCGGGGCGTTTTTGTTGTTTTTGTTGTTAATATAGTACCACGCCTCACGACTGTATAAAAAGGTACGCTCATTAACCTCTTTGAGGTAGAAGTTGAGATCTTTAACCTCCTCAGGGAAGGGGGTATCTTTGTCTCTGTTGCGAAACCATTGATAGAGCCGTTCGACATTCTCCATCTGTTGGGGGGTGCCATCAATAGCTCGGACGGGGGGTTGCTCTTCCTCTTCGAACATAAACATCTCAATCATGTAGTTGAGGTTCTCAGGAAAAGGGAAAAGAGGCTTAGGGGAGTAGTCTGCCATACGGCTTCCGATAAAGACAATCCCAAAGGTGTATTGGGGTAATCCTGCAATCAGTTGGGCAATCCATGATGAGACACCACCACGTACATAGGGGTAGGTTCCTTCGCAGGGGATTAGAATATCAAAATCCCCCTTATCAAGTGTTACTTTCATGCTCTGCTCCAGATTGGTACAAGGGGTTTAAGACGTAGATCGATCTCGAACTCCTCTTTTATAATGTATTTTTCAATCTCATCGTAACGTTTCTGCTCATATTTGATCTCTGCAAAAAAGGTCGCAAGGGCATTGGGTGGGGTACCTTGTTCAATCGCTTTAAGAAAATAGTGCTCTGCCTCATCGTACTCGTGGTTGAAGATCTTAATTTTACCCAGTAGGACAAAGGCGTTACGGTTTTGGGTGGTTCCTGAGAGGGTCTCTTCGATTTTTTGGGTGTAAAATCCTGTGAGCTGTTCATTGGCAACACCATGAAAGATAAACTGCCAGTAGGTCTGTGCCAGTTCAAACTTAAACCGCTCTTGCTGTTGTGGATCGGTACTGTTTTGGAGTTGTTCTTGGAGCAGTTTAATGCTCTGATTGAGTTGTTTTTCAAAGGTAGAGATCAGTGCAAAGGCATAGAGACGGGTCTCATCGGAGCTATCAGAGAGAAATTTTTGGATCTTGCCAATATTGCCTTGTGCATTGCTGTCGTAGAGGATTTTGAGAGATTTGATCTTCTCATCACTCGAGATTTTGGCAGCATGTTCGGTCTCTAGAGCCAAGATTCCTTCGTGAAATTTGCTCTCTACCATGGGAAAATCGGCAACCTGCTCTTCGAAAAAGATCGTCTCGTAGCTGGGGCGACTGATACGGTGGGTTGCCCACGAGAGACCAAAGAGGAGCATTGCAAGGGTGAGGATAATCCCTGTAAAGAGTAGCCCAACATTAATGAGGGTAAAAAAGATAAAGATCTCAATACGGTAGGGCTGATATTTTTGGGGTAAAAACTGCACAATGATTATCGAAAAGAGCGACCAGATGAGCAGTTCTATGAGTAAAAATATCATAACCTGCTCGGCATTATTGGTCTGTTCAAGGGTCTCAAGAAGCAGGGACAAAAGAGAGCTATCAATCGTCATGGGTTAGCTCCTTGTAGAGTTGGGTAAAGTTTCGGATACTGCTGTTTTTAATGGTGATCTGGGCATAACTTCGTTCACCAATCTGTTCGATGAGTGCCTTTTGAATGTTCTTAGATTTCTGATAAAAACCCGCTTTGGTTAAAAATGGGAAAAGAATCAGATGGTGGTATCCACTTTTAGATTGAATCATAATGTATTGATCCATCACCTCTAGTTCAGGGTTAAGATAGAAAAAGTCCTTGAGCATCTCATGGAGATGGGGATCTTGGGTCGAGAGCAGGTAGAGACGGCTCTGGATATTAAACCCCTCTAAAAGGTTGTTAAGACGTACCACTTCGAGTTTGAAATCGACCACATCCTGAGGTTCATGCTGATGATTGAGTGTGCTGGTTGGATTATGTTGTTGTTCGATTCTATCCAGAGAGGCACGTTTTTTATACTCTGTCCAGATATAGTTAAAGACCACATTGATCTTAAGTAGGGTATCTTCATTATAAAAGAGAAAAGGGATATCTTGGATAATCAGCAGTGCGACGACATTTTCGCGTTTGTCTAAAAAGGGAACAGCGTAGATGTAGGCGGTCTGATCTCTCTCTTCGAGATCTTTAAGATAGATTGCCTTTTTGCTCTCGATGGTATTTTGGATCAGTTTATCTTTGGGGTCAACGTGTGGTTCAATGTTACCGATGGTATGAAAACAGCGTTGGAGTCTGTCCCCTTTGACCCGCCAGATCATTGCAGCATTAACCGAGAAGAACTTTTTGAGTACCTTAAGGGTGTTGTGGGCACTCAGCTCTGGGGTGTTGTGTTGACAGCTCTCAAGAACCTCGGCAATAACAAATCGAAACGATGCAGGTTGGGTAATGTAGATCGATTCGAGTTTATCGTGAGAGATCTTAAGGGCAAAGAAGGCGTTGGTTAGCTCTTTGAGGCGAAGCTTAAGATAGTTGGTACGAATATGGTATTTGTTGAGCTGATTGTGCAGGTTACTAAAAAAGAGTCCATAGAGAAAGACAAATGCCAAGTTCTCTAGTAAAATAGAGATAAAAATGGGATCATTACGGTAAAAGTAGAAGGTGGCAAACGCAAAAGTAACCCACATCAAGAGCCCCATTGCCAATCCATAAAAGAGGGTGACAATTGCAAGCCAGAGGATTAAAAAGCTAAACTGGTAGTGCACCAGCAGGGGGTCTTTGTTGTCCACAAAGTAGCCCACAAAGAGAATCAGTGCCACAAAGCCGATCACTTCAATAGATTGAAGCCAAACAGAACGTTTTTTTAGGGTCATGAGAAGTTACGGAGTGAAATTTGGGGTAAGCTCTTGGGCGATCTCTTGGGCAATGACACCAATAGATTTGTGCCCCCAGCCACTCTTGGCTCCTACACCACGAAAGACCACGTTGTTGTCTTTTAAATGAATAATCTCAACCGAGTAGCTCACCACAGGCTCTCCATCAATTCCTGTTTTATATCGCCACTCTTGAACCTCACCTGTAATAAGATAGGTCGCATCTACCGCTTGGGCACGTTTTTTTTGTTGATTTAAAAAGTCAGCTCGACTAGGAGGCTCTTGGAAGTTTTGTGATCCTTGGATGAGCGAGACTACAGGAACACCTTGGGCGGTATAGACCCCTTGGACAATGCTTGCGGCACGGGATCCTGCCATGGGGGTTTGGGTGTAGTTCCAAAATTGAGTAATGGCATAGGTCTGTTTGCTAGGGAGGGTGGTCTCTAATTTATTAAGTTGAGCGGAGCATCCTGATAAAAAGAGGGTAAAAAGATAAAAAAATAAAATAGCTAGTGATTTTGGATAAATCATGATAGCCTCCACATAGTAGTTAACCTATTATAGGAGACCAACTCTAGCGATTAAGCTTTTTTTATTGGCTTAATTTGTGAAACTCTATTTTTTTTGGTAGATTGGTAACATCTTAATGTATAAAATTAATATTTTTATACATAAAAGATGTTTTTCTGTTTAGATTCCGCCACCAAGTTGTGCTTTGACGTGATCTTCTGCCATGGAGATGTTCCATGCAGGCTCCCAGACCACTTCGACTTCAACCGAACCTACCCCTTCGAGTTTCTCTACTGCCTCTTGTACCCACTGCTTAATCATCTGGTGTAGGGGGCATCCTCGGGTAGAGAGGGTCATGACCACTTTAATGTTGCAATCCTCTTGGACAATGGCATCATAGATCAGACCCATCTCAACAAGGTTAAATCCAACCTCTGGGTCGATAACCGTACGAATGGCATCGTAGACCTGCTCTTTTGTAATACTGCACATGCTGTCTCCTTTGTTTGTTTAATAATCGACTATTTATTGTCCATAGCTTAGCATTTTAGACATGGACATCCAGAGAAAAATCGCTCCCATAATCAGTAGACTTGCTCCCGATTTAAAGAGAAAATCATTCTCTACCAAGATAGCGATCCCTCCTAAAAGGGTTCCTACCGCAGAGTACCAGAACATCATACTTGACTGCTCTTTGGGGTACATCTCATGAAGCATGGGAACCTTCTCTTTGCCCACAAGGGGAGAGAAGCGTTCAAACCAGACCAGAAATGGAACAATCTTATAGAGGTGTCCATTGATAATAAACCCAATAAACCCTACAAGAAAAAACCACATTGCACCATGCAACCATACATTTGAAAGCATGGGCAAAAAGGAGATCAACCCCAAAAGGATTGAGATACCCAGTGATCCAAAACTAAAGATCATCGATTTTGCCCAGATATCAAGCTCTTTTCGTACCGTTAGACGGTAGATAAGGTAGATTTGATGCAGGTAAAACCCCACGCCAACAAGAGTTAAAAGATACCCCAACCATCGCCATGCGTTGGCATTAAAGAGGGCACTAAGAAAGACTACCCCAACCCCAATGGCAACCAGATTAAATCCTCGTTTTACTGAGCGTTCATCAAATCCATGTGCCAGCGAGAACATGGGTAAGAGGGTCATGGAGAGTCCCATAATTGTTAAAAGAACAAATCCACCAAGTACTGCGTAGACATGGGCACGGAGCATACTCTCGACATCGATGGCAATTTGACCACTAAGCCCCAGAGCAATGGCAAATCCTGTCAGGATACCAATAAGCAGATAGCTGTTGCTAACGGCGACGGTTTTAACCGTGAGGGTATTGATCTCGGTTTTGCGTAGTGTGGCAAACGCCTCGGCAGCAAAGATCACCATGGCAGTAAGCACCAGCATTCCTCCATAAGGAAGCAGTGTGGGCATCCACCAGAATCCTGCAATCATTCCCAATGTTCCTAGACCCAGTAGTGGTAGAATAACATAATAGAGATCCACCACCGCATGACCGACCTCTAGAACCACAGGAATAAGCTGTGCCATCGCCCCAAAGATAATGACCATCACAAAGCCCAATAAAAAGAGGTGAATCCACCCCGCCACGCTCATCTCTTGGTAAGCAAAACTTGCCGAGAAGTTTAAAAGGGTTATCATGGCAATCAGATAGAATCCTACCCCCGCACGGAAGTAGGGGGCGATCAGCTTGAGAGGGGGTGCAAAATCTTTACCGATGGCAAACATCGCCTATCACCCGTCACAACTGTTTTTGGTTAGATCGGCTTTTTCACTCTCTCCTGCAATGTAGGAGAAGGTGATTTTTACGCGACCATCTTCGAGCTCCTCTTTGGTGTGGGCATAGTTCTCTCCAATTTTTGCCATTAATCCTCCAGGGAATTTATGGTTAATCATGACCAACTTTTTATGTTCATCATCGATCAGTTTGAGCCCTGCCATGGCATTAACCATAGGATCTGGAGGCCCACATTTAGAGGTATCAAACTCATAATATTGTGTCTCTCCTATAGTATAGGTAAAGAAGGGTACGGTTGCCCCTGCTACGTTAATCTCTTTTTTTTCTATTTCGGACATATTGTCTCCTATTATAATTTTTCATCATTATAATTATAACTTAATCGAAAAAAATTGATATCCATCAATTATCGGAGAAGAAAAGTTAAATGGTTTAATAATTAGGTTGTATAATTATATTATGTAATTAAAGAATAATAAAGGATATCCATGGCACAAGGATCCGAGCTCTATTATTTAGAGGGGAAAAAATATTTTGATTTAATGGAATTTGATTTGGCACTCTCATCGTTTGAGCGTGCATTAGAGTTGCTAGAGTTGGCAAATAATCCAGATGAGATGCGACGAGCGGAGCTCTATAACCGTATTGCGTTGTGTCACTATTATCGTTTTGATGCAACACGGGCGTATGATTACATGCAACGCTCTCTCGAGATTAAAGAGCGGCTGCTCGATCCTCAATCGGAGACATTAAAGATTGCCCAAGAGAATCTAGTAGAGATTAAACGTGAGATGCACAAAGGGCAGAAGTACCCACCCCACTCCTCGGGGTTCTTTTGGAACTTCTGGAGTTAGGGTATTTTATAGTAGGATCGTTTAAGTGGAATAAACTCACTGAATTTTGGATCAATTTTTAGTTTTTGTGCCGTTTTGGGGTTAACAATATGGTAACCAATGTTGATCTCAATCTCATCCCCTTGAGTGAGTGTTTTATCAAAGGGAATGGTACGTCTCTCATTGGCTTGGATCATGTTGTCTTGAATGGTCTCAGTTGCCAACCATGGCATGGAGGGTTTTCCTTGGTCTCCAATTACTTTTTTAAAGGTATGTATTGGAAGGGTTTGCCATTTGCCTTGGTGTTTGTATCGTACTTTTAAGATCACCTCTCGTAAAGGGTGCGAAAGGAGTGGATGGGGAGCACGATTGTGAATGGTGATGGTAAAGTTTTGGTCATTTTTTTGATACGCTAAATCAAGATATTTTGCAAGCATCTTAGGGGCGACATGCACCCCTGCAAAACCATGAAATGCATGGGTACGGCTCTCTTGAATGGTCGTGGTACTCCCTTGAACTTTGGGCATGTGACAGCTAATGCAGTTCTCTTGGGTATTGGATGCCCCTTTGGCATCAATACGGCAGAGATCAAACCCTTTGTTGTTCTGTTTGTGGGAGTGACACCCCATGCAAACCGCTCCTGTGTAGAAGCCTTTATTTCGGTAGTCGATGTCATGATAGGGTGAGCCTTTGGATGTTTTGACCAGACCAAACCATGAGCTTTTCTCTTCGTAGGTTATTTTCTGATTCTCCATTCCCTTTTGTGCAGAGTAGAGGGTTTTATCTTTACTCTCATAGATGTTCTCATTGGCATGAGGATGCTCTTTGATATCGATGATGGTGTGGCATGAGATACAGGTAATGCCATGTTCTGGATCAGGAGAGCTTGTTTGTGGGGCGTGACACTTGGCACAAGTATACTCTCCTTTAGCATGGGCGGGGTGTTTTTGCCAGATGGCTTGATGGATAGGATCTTTTTTGGGAATCGATTTTTGGTGCATCGATTGGGTAAACTCTTGGTAGATAATGGGATGACAGCTTTGACAGGTTTTGAGATCATTAGCAGGTAGTAAGAGGACAAACAGTAACAGCACAAGCAATGAACGCATGGCAATCTCCTTGATAAAATAAGTTTCATCCTATCTTTTTTGTATGCCATTTGAATTGATGTGCATCAATACCAATAATGAAAAATAATAATACTATTAATTTGAGGTAATGGTAGTGGATATAAAACAGAGTATTGCAATGTTGGGATTTTTTCGTTATTTGGATGAAGAGGATCGAGAACGCTTGGCGGAGATTGCCTCTTTACGATCTTATCCACCAGACTATCTATTACATTATGAACGAACCGAGATGCGAACTTTGCTCTTTTTGGTCAAAGGGTTAGCCAAAGCTTATAAGATAGATAAGCATGATAACGAGATTTTTTTATACCATATTCGTCAAGGAGATCTGATTTCGGAGCTCTCTTCTATTGAGCACTCTTCATTTATCAGTTATGCTAATGTAATTTTTATAGAAGAGTCACAGGTTTTAAGTGTAGATTATATGGCATTTAAAGAGCTTTTTTTAATGAAAGGATCGCTCTGTTTAGAGTTGACCCAAGAGGTGATTCGGCAATCTCGTCAGTTGCAAGATCTGGTTAATCGGGAGTTTATTTTTGATGCAGTCTCTAAGGTTGCAATGATGCTTGTTACCGATCTTAGCATGTTTAATCGATTAAAACGTTATGATGTCTCACTGATGTTGCACATTCAGCCTTCAACCCTCTCTCGGGTACTCAATCGACTCAAACGTCAAGGGCTTATTGCCATTGACCATGGAGAAGTTGAGATTGTTGATGTTCAACGACTTCGATCAATTTATGAAGGGATGGTGATATGAAGGGAATAAAAATTGTAGGGGGAGTGATCTTTATACTCTCTATCGTGCTGATACTCTATGCCTCATTTATTGCCGAACAAAATCGTATTTATCAAGCACGGGTAGTCTTTATATCCGAACAAAAAGCCTTTACTCAGGAGATCTCTAAGAGTATTTTTTATCTCTATCGTAATAGAAAACAGGATGATACCCATCTTAATAGCATTGTAAAAAAGTATCTTGATAATTTAAGTAGTAATGAGGGTGCTTTTACTCAAAGTAGGGAGATTGTAACGCTCTGGAACCGTTTTTATGCCGATGTTCAACGCTTTCGAGATCAGCAGGAGGTTCAGACGGGCTATGACTCGTTATTAATGCCTAAATTGGTCAATCGTATCTATCAAAATAACCTACTTTTGGTCGAGCAGTTTGAGCAACGTCTTAAAGAAGAACAGGCATCACATAATGAGATGATGCGTCGTTATCATGGGTTGCAGTATGGACTTTTTATGGTTTTATTGGGACTACTGCTCTATCTTTTTGGTCGGGTTCATTGGGTAATGGAGTTTATTCAACAGTTTACACAGCGTTCAAAAAAGATTTTAGAAAACACCACCATTCGCGGTTTAAAGCCCATAACTCTTGAGGCAGATAATGCCTTGGTCTCTACGGCTACAGAGAATCATAATCAATTGGTCGAAGAGATAAACCTTGCACTTAAGCAGAGTCGTCTCTCCTTGTCTCGTTCTACTCACTCTTTAGAACAACTGGCTCAACGGATTGAAGCATACATGGAACTTATTGCACAGATGCAAAAGAGTGATGTAGATGCTGAGGAGATTTTTCGTCGGGAAGATACTGTTATTGATGCTTTAGAGACACTAATGCGTCTACGTCGACAGTTAAATCAACTGGAAAAAAAACTAGAGCATCTTATTCATGCCTCCGCTAATTCTCAATTATAATCTGACCTAAGTCAAATTATAATGTAAACAAATTGATTATGATACTACTATTGAGTGTTGGGCTAATTACTTAAGTACCTCCTTATCCTAGCATCTCAAATAAAATGTAGGAGAACAGTATGATTAGAGCAGTCTCAAAGCTCTCTGCGATACTTTTGGGTTCAACTTTGGCTGTAAGTGTGGCAACAGCAAATAATGGTGAACTTGAAAAGATTATGAAAAAGAGAGGTTTAACGGAAAACGACCTGATTCGTGCCGCCAAAACCTATAACCCCACAGGTGGGCGTGATGAGTTTATCGTCTTTAGTTCAGGTGGACAGTCAGGACAGGTGATTGTCTATGGGGTTCCTTCGATGCGTATTTTAAAATACATTGCCGTCTTTACCCCAGAGCCTTGGCAGGGGTATGGGTATGATGAAGACAGCAAAAAAGTGTTACGTCAAGGAAACATTCGTGGACGTGAGATCAATTGGGGAGATACCCACCACCCAGGGCTCTCTGAAACCAATGGAAAGTATGATGGAAAGTGGTTGGTGATCAATGACAAAGCCAACCCTCGACTCGCCGTCATTGATCTTGAGGATTTTGAGACCAAACAGATTGTGGTCAACCCCATTTTCAAATCCGATCACGGTGGAGCGTTTTTTACCCCCAACTCTAAACACATCATTGAAGCGTGTCAATATGCAGCACCGTATGATAATAACTATCACCCCATTGAGGAGTATAAAGAGACCTATCGTGGTGGGGTAACGGTATGGGATTTTGATCCCAAAGAGGGAAAAATTCATCCCGAGAAGAGCTTTACTATTGAGATGCCTCCTTATATGCAAGATCTCTCCGATTCTGGAAAAGGGGCAAGTGATGGTTGGGGCTTTACCAACTCCTTTAATACCGAGATGTATACAGGAGGAATTGAAGTAGGAATGCCTCCGTTTGAAGCGGGATGTAGCCGAAACGATACGGATTTTTTACATGTCTACAACTGGAAAAAGTTGGCAGAAATTGCCAAAGATGATAAGAATGTAAAAATTGTTAATGGTATGCGTATCGTGCCCATGGATGTGGCGGTTAAAAATGATTGTCTCTTCTTGATTCCTGAGCCCAAGTCACCGCACGGAGTAGATGTGAGTCCTGATGGAGAGTACATTACCGTGTGTGGTAAGCTCGATACCCATGCGTCGGTCTATAAGTGGAGCAAAATCAAAAAGCTCATTGCCGATAAAAAATACGCGGGAAAAGACCCTTATGGTATTCCTATTTTGGACATGAAAGAGGCGTTGCATGGTCAAGTGGAGTTAGGACTTGGGCCTTTACATAATCAGTATTCCAACGTAGATGGCGAGATCTACACCTCGCTTTATGTGGACAGCCAGATTGTTAAGTGGAACTATAAAGATCTTAAAGTACTGGACAAAGAGAACGTGCACTACAATGTCGGACACCTTTGTGGAATGGAGGGAAAATCCGCCGATCCTCAAGGAAAATACATCATTTCACTCAATAAATTGGCAATTGACCGATTTGACCCCGTAGGACCATTGCATCCTCAAAACCACCAGTTGATTGATATTAGCGGTAAGACCATGGATCTCTTGGTAGACATGCCCCTCCCTCTAGGAGAGCCACACCAAGCGGTAGCCATTCGTGCCGAGAAGTTACACCCTAAAGTACGCTACACCATGGGAACCAACACCAAAACAGGCAAACCACACGTGGGTAAAACGCTCGCAGGTCAAGAGAAGATTGTCCGTGATGGCAACAAGGTAACGGTCTATGCCACCTTGGTACGTTCACACATCAACCCTGAGCGAATCACGGTGAATAAAGGGGATGAGGTAACCATTTATCTGACCAATCTCGAACGTGCCCAAGATGAGACGCATGGATTTACCGTGGATCACTACGATATTCACGCTTCGCTTGAACCAGGTGAGACCACCGAGCTTAAATTTACTGCCGATATTGAAGGGGTATTCCCCTATTACTGTACGGAGTTCTGTTCGGCACTGCATCTAGAGATGATGGGATACCTTATGGTTAAAGATCCCAACAAAAAGTATGAATCAGCTCAAAAGCTCAAGATGAAAACCATGTCACCCGAGGAGCTCAAAGCCGAGTACGATAAAACCGTTGCGGTTAATGATGCTACCGATGCGGTTATTCAATCGGTGGTCAAGTTCCTCAAAGAGAACCACTACGAAAAACATGAAGTGGTCAAAAACTTGGTCGAAGATGCCCTCGATCAATACGGCAAAATCCCCGAGCAAAAAGCCAAATCTGATGAAGCGGTTAAAGCTGGAGATTATGAAAAAGCCGTCCTCTTTGAGAACATGATCTGGCAATATATGGTGAAAACCGCCGATGTTGGAATCCGAGCCAAAGATGCGCTTGTGCGTCTTATCGCCACCCCACAATCAACCGCTGCACAACGCGGTGAGCGTGCCTTTGGAGAAGGGGGATGTGGAGGATGTCACGTCGTTGGAAAAGTAAGTTCTGGCCCTGACCTCACAGGTGTACTAGAGCGACACGGCGAAAACTCAGCCAAATGGGTAGCAGACTTTATCAAAGATCCTGCCTCCAAATATGATGACCCTTATGTTAAAGGGATGATTGATTACTTCAACCTCAAGATGCCCAACCAGCACATGAGCGACGAAGAGATCCAAGACATCATCGAATACTTCAAATGGATTGATCAGAACGCCAACCTGTTCTAGGATTTCTATCTCTTAGGGATACCCTTTGGGGGTGTCCCATCTTCTTAAAGCCACCGTTTCAAATCTTCGGAAGTGGTGCTTTAGCTCCACCAAAAGAGTCTAAGACCAAAGGTAGAGTTCCGATGGTTTAGAACTATTTTTTGCTCTGCATATAGGCTAGGAGTTCCTCTTTTTTGATATTGAGTTCTTGGATTACATCATCAATAGATAGATTAAATCGCTCTATCATGCGAATGGCGGTTTCAAAGATGCCTTGTTGTATGCCTTGTTTTATTCCCTGTTGCATCCCCTCATCCATCCATCGTTGTGCGAGTGTTGCCATTTTCTCTTCTCCTTTCACTTCTAAAAGTATTTCTCTAAATTGCTCTTTTTCTATCTCTTTATTGACCACAATATACTCAAAAAGCCGTATCACTCTATCATCATCAAGGGTAACGATCTTTTTAAGTATGGGTTTGAGATCTTGAATATCTCTAAAGATGTTTTTCATGAGTAGCAGTGACGCACTCAAATAGAGATTATCAATACCCTTTATTATATCATGATTTTCTATCTGTGTGGTATCAAAAATCACAAATTTAAAATCCATCAAATACCCCTCTAGGGCAGGATTGGCTTCAAAGTAGTCTCTAAAGTTAGATTTGAGGTTGGATCTGCTTTTACCATGATAGAAGATATAGGGAATAATGGGGGTGAGGTAGTGTTGATTGTTCTCAATCTCCGCTTCCCAAATGGTGAGGCAGTAGTTAAGTACCTGCATTAGGGTAAGTTTATCTTGGTAGGATTTATGCTCAAAGATAATGTAGATTTTACTCTGGGTCTCTTGGATTTGGCAATCTACAGAGAGATCGAGATAGTATTTTTTATGTTTTTTGTTCTCTTTTTCGGTATCGGTGATTTGAATACTCTCAAAGTCAATATGTTGGGCTAAGGATTTGGGCAGATAGGCTTTTAAAAAATCTCGAATGTTCTCTTCATTGTCAAAGAGCTTTTTAAAAAAGCTATCATGAGGGTGCTTAAGGCTTATTTCTGGTTTGGGCATGAGCAATTCTCCAAATGGTTTGGGTATTGTAGCATAATGTTCTATTTTGTTGGGTAAAGCTCAATACGATTGAATTAGGAATGCTTATGGAAATGAAGCTTTAGTCTCCTTCCCTTTTTATGGAGCAAAGCACCACTTCCCTATAAAGTCCTCCTCCCTTTAAATCTTAGGATTCTTTTTTTTCACTGGTATTGATATCGCTTGTCTGTGTGGCATTCTCCTCTCCATTTTGCATGGTAGGTTTTTTAGGGCTCTTTTTAATCATCCACTTCTTAAAGGGTTGTAGCGAAGAGATGTATTGGGCAACATCTTTGAACTCTTGGTCACTCAAGGGGAGGGTGGGCATGGCATTGGCAGAGTAGCCAAAGGCTTGATAGTTGCTGTAAGGATCTTTGGCATAGGCTTCGATCTCTTCGGGGTGTCGGGTGTAGGCGACGATATTAAAGTCTGGCCCTAAGGCTCGACCGCCGTTGATGGTGTGGCAGATGGCACAGTTGGCTTGATAGACGGCTTTGCCTGCTTGGACATCTGCCATGAGATAAGGACTGGCTAAGAGTAGGGTTGTGATAAGTAACTTTTTCATTATAAGACTCCTTGATAATAGTTATTAGTTTTATTAATCTATCTCAAATCAGATAAAATTACTCTTAATTAAAAGTCAATTCGGAGAAATATACTCCTAAAAAGATCAAATTTATGAATATTAACGATCAATTCTTGACATGAATCACATTGGTACCCATTTTTTTACACTATACTAAACCCAAAGTTATAATAGTGATAATTGAACATTAACTGTGAGGAGACAAGATGCACCCTAGTTTTAAAAAATCCAAAATATTCGCGGCATTGGCGTTGATTATTTTGACGGTTGGCTTTACCTTTCCCATGATCGCCTTTCATGGGACACTAAACAAGATCCACGATGGCAAGATTGAGGAGATTTCACCGCTGAGTAAGTGGGTTTGGAACGTTTACAATCAAGGACGTTACAAGAGCGTCTCGACCCCCAAAGAGGCACACAATGATCTGGATAAGATGATTGAGAGTGCTTCTGAGATTGGGGTGGCATCCTTGCCCATCTGGGCGGTTTCACTAGAGGCTCCCAATTACCCTAAAGAGGCATTTCCACAGGGGATTCCTGTCTTTTTCCACTTTGATGGTTTTAGTGGAGAGGTGCATGAGATGAACACCATTAACCATTATGTCGGGATGGATCCGATGTGGGTTGGGGGGCAGTTTGAGCGTGAGATTGGGATCTATGCGTTGTTGTTGTTAAGCCTCTTTATGATCTACTTTATTGCGTATAATAAAAAGATCTTTACATGGGCGATGCTGATTCCCGTGATGTTGCCTATTCTCTTTATTGCTGATTACTCCTATTGGCTCTACTGGTTTGGGCACAATCTGCACGATTGGGGGGCGTTTAAGATCAAGCCTTTTATGCCCACGGTCTTTGGGGATGGGAAGATTGCACAGTTTACCACCCACTCCTATCCCACCATTGGATTCTATCTATTGGTGGCGATTGCTCTTTTGAGTCTCTTGGCGGTACTGGCACGCAAAAAGGCGATGAAAGCAACCGAGGAAGAGGCGTAAGATTTTGAGACTCTTTTTGATGCTCGTATCATTTTTGATCTTCGCCAATGCCAATGCCTTGCAAGATGCGATTGACAAAGCTCCTGAGGGGGCTATCTTGAAGCTTCCTAAGGGGGTTTATAGAGGGCGGATTGTGATTAACAAACCGCTCACCATTGTGGGCAAAGAGGCAGGTGCGGTGATTGATGGCGAGGGAGAAGGGAGCGTGATTACAGTGGCGAGTTCCTACGTGACCTTAAAAAACCTACGTATTACCAACTCAGGAAGCATGACCCATACGCTTGATACCGCCATTCGGATCAAGGATGCCAAGCAGTGTGAGGTGAGCCATTGTCAAATCGATAATGCCCTCTTTGGGATCGATCTGCAGATGGTGAGCAACTCCATTATTCGTGACAATAATATCAGCTCCAAAGATCTTGAGTTGGGGCTTCGTGGGGATGGGTTGCGTTTGTGGTACAGCAATGATAACATCATTCGCAATAATCGTCTGATTCGTTCCCGTGATATGGTGGTGTGGTATTCGCACGGAAATGTTATCGAAGCCAACTATGGGGAGTACAATCGCTACTCGTTGCACTTTATGTACGCGGGAAAAAATATTGTGCGTAACAACATCTACAAGCACAACTCGGTGGGGATCTTTTTTATGTATTCCAAAGATACCATCGCCACGGGCAATCTGGTACAGAGCTCCGTTGGGGCAACAGGAATGGGCATTGGACTTAAAGATGTGAGTAACTTTACGATCAAAGATAATACGGTAATCTACTGTGCCCAAGGGCTCTATATCGATCGTTCTCCCTTTGAACCCGATACACACAACTGGATTGAGGGGAACAAGGTACTCTATAACGCAGAGGCGATTCATTTCCATTCGCTGAGTGAAAACAATGTGCTTAAAAACAATGTGATCAAAGGGAACATTGAAGATATTGTCAATGACAGTCGTGGAAGTAAAACCAATGAAAATGAGATTGTGGGAAACTACTGGGACAACTACGCAGGGTTTGATCGGGATGGGGACAATGTGGGCGATACCCCACACAGGGTCTATCAATATGCCGATCAACTTTGGGTCTATAATCCCGATGTGAAGTTCTTTTATGGCTCTCCTGTGATCTCATTGCTCAATTTTTTGGCAAAGTTGGCCCCCTTTTCGGAGCCGATTTTTCTACTTGAAGATGAAAAACCAATAGTAAAACTGGAGGGTTAATAGCATGGCAACCATAGAGACAGAACGACGATCGTTTATGAAATATTCGACCTTAGGGGTATTGGGCTTGGTCTTGGCAGGTGGGGTGGGGCTTAGTCCCTTTCTCCATGCTCAAGAGACCCGACTTCGTCCCCCTGGGGCGGTGGATGAGCATACCTTTTTGGGGCTCTGTATCAAGTGTGGACAGTGTTTGCAGGTCTGCCCGTTTCACTCGATCTCCTTGGCCGATTGGAGCAAAGGAGCAGGGGAAGGTACACCCTATATTGATGCCAATATCCGTGGATGTTGGGGATGTGAGGCAGTCCCTTGTGTCTTGGCGTGTCCTTCGGGGGCACTCGATCATGCCTGTTCAACCATTGAGCAGGCTCAGATGGGGATTGCGGTGCTTGAATCGCCTGAGCGTTGTTTGGCCATGAGCAATACCCCGTTGCCCGCGGGCTTTGCGGATAAGATGCACCGTTTTATCCAAGGGGTCAACAATGTTACGCCTCAAGAGCAAGAGCTGTTAAAAAAATTGGAGAGTTTTGAGGGGAAAGCGTGTACCTTGTGTGCTGATTTGTGCCCCATTCCCAATCCCATGAGTGCAATCTCTATGGTCAGTGACCAAGGGGGCGGGAGACGGCCTGAGATCTATGATGGGTGCATTGGGTGTGGGGCGTGTCAAGAGGTCTGCCCGACCCAAACACCTGCAATTGTGATCAAACCACGGGTAACCTATCACGAGCAGTATGAAAAGGGAACATCATGAGAGAGAGGATTATACGTGGAGTAGCCTTGGTGGTCTTGCTAGTAGGGTGTGGAGAGGATCAGGCATCAACAACCATCCCAAGTAAGAAAGAAGTACCCACGCCAAACATTGAGATTATTGCCAACAGTGATGCCAAAGCGATCAAGGTCAAAGAGCATCAAAAGCACCAAAAGGATCAAAACGATACTTACTATTATGACTACAATATCAAGCGAGCGTACGATCCCAACGCACAGCCTGCCAATCAGGATGCCCAAGTACGGGTCAAGCCACGTACCGCGGTAGAGGCAAACATGAACATTCGAAGCCCCTATGAGAAGGTGCAACTCGATCTCTTGGTGGGGAAACTGAGTCAGAATTTTAGGATTAAGTGTTCGGCATGTCATGATGACTATGCCAATGGGGTGATTGGTCCCTCGTTGCTCTCTAAAAATTCTGATGAGATTTTTGATGCGATTTCAGCGTTTAAGAGTGGCAAAAAAAGTAATCCACTAATGGATGGATTGATTGACCACATGAGTGATGCAGAGATTCGGGCGCTTGCCGATGAGATCTATGCCTTTAACCAAAAAATCAAAGCAATGAGGAGTAAATAGATGAAAAATATCGTTGTGGGGCTATTAACCGTATTAATCTTTGCCCTAATGGGGTACACCTACAGTCAAGGAGGAGCCTACCATGGTGGTGAGGCAGGGCATGTGATCAAGGACATGGGATCGGTACAACAACCCCATATGGCGACCTCTACGGTTGCGGAAAAAGATGACCGAGCCAAAGAGATGGACAAACTCAAAGCCCTTCGTGAGAAGGCAGGAAATATTGGTGCCTTTGAGGTAAGCCAAGCCTACAAAAGTAAATGCTCTTCATGTCATGGGGTCAATGGTTCAGGTGAGCAAAATGGCAAAAAATTGATGGGACCCAAACTCTTTGGTCAGAGTGCCGATGAGATCTATCAGAAGTTGGTTGATTTCAAATCGGGACGCAAAGAGAACATGATCATGAAGGGACTATTGATCCATCTCAGTGAAGAGGATCTACGCACGTTTGCGGATGAGATTGGGGAGTTCCCCGACCGAGCAGCTGCCCAAGCCAAATAACCGTCAGGTACGGCGGGGGGCATCGTACCAATAGGAGGAAGATATGGATAAATACAACAACCGAGAGACAATCAAAAACAGCACCTTCTGGTCGACGTTTTGGAGCACCACCAAAGAGGGCAAAACCAAATTCTCCTACCGAATGAAGCGGTGGATTTTGGTCATTGCCATTCATCTGCTCTTTTTCTTGTCCTTCTTTATTGATCTACAGGTCTTAGAAGGAACATTGAGCGGATCACGTTTTTTGGGCTTTCACCTGATTGATCCATTGGTGACACTGGAGGTCTGGCTAGCGACGTACCACCTGCCAATCAATATGATTATTGGGGTTTCGACCATTGTGATTGTCTATCTGTTGGTTGGGGGGCGAACCTACTGTGCGTGGGTCTGTCCCTATGGGATACTCAGCGAGTATGGCGAGAAGCTCCACAACACCTTGGTCAAAAAAAAGATCATCAAAGAGCGAAAGTTTGATCACCGTGTTAAGTATATCTTTTGGGTGGCATTTTTGGCGATGGCACTGGTGAGTGGGTATTTGGTATTTGAGACCTTTTCCGTGGTGGGGATTTTGAGTCGGGCGATTGTTTATGGTTGGTCATTGGCACTTATCTGGGTGGTAGTGGTCTTTGCGATGGAGGTCTTTTTCTCTCGGCGGGCATGGTGCAGTTATATCTGCCCCGTGGGAACGACCTATGGGATGATTGGTAAACTCTCGGCATTACGGATTCAATGGAACGATAATTGCGATAGCTGTATGGTCTGCCACGATGTCTGTTTTGAGCCACAGGTACTTGAGATCACCAAAGCCAAGTACAAAAAGCAGATCCAAGAGAAGGGGATCAAGACCCAATACATCACAGGTGCTGACTGTACCCTCTGCGGACGTTGCGTGGATGTCTGCCATGTCGATGCCTTGGGCTATGATTTTAGACTCAAAGATCTGGTATAACAAAGGAAAAAAAGCATGAAAAAACCAACCCCAATCGATGAAGAGATTATCCTAGACCCCAAACGCTACATCATTAGCGAGACCGATGCCAAGGGGAAAATCACCTATGCTAATGACTACTTTATGGAGGTCTCAGGCTACAGTCAAGAGGAACTCATAGGCAAACCCCACAGCATTGTCCGTCACCCCGATATGCCCAAAGTGGTCTTCAAACTGCTTTGGGAGACCATCAAGCAGGGTAAAAACATCAATGCCGTGGTCAAAAACCTTGCCAAAGATGGACGCTACTACTGGATCTTTACCGAGTTTGAAGCCCGTAAAGATAGTGAGGGCAACATTATAGGCTATCGTGCCGATCGAAAAAGCATCTCCCCTCATGTCTTAGAGATTATTGCAAATCTCTACGCTCAACTTTTAGAAATCGAGCAAACAGAGGGGGTAGAAGCCTCAGAAAAGTACCTAATAGCGTTTCTTAAAGAGCACGGCGAGGATATCGAGTTTGCCGACATTATGGAGCAGATTCATCGGTTTTATTGAGGGGTGAGGGGATTTTCTTTTTCTTACATGTTCTTGTATGGTATTGTTGAGGAGTTAAGCATTGAATCTACATAGAGCTCAATGCGATTGACCCACATCATAAAAACCTCTCTAAAACCCTAGTATAATCATTGCTATCAAAAACCTATCAAGGATACGCATGATAGATGTTATCAATCTAACCAAACGCTTTGGTTCAACCACGTCGCTCGATGGGGTGAATATTCAGTTTCAACAAGGGGACTCTATTGCCCTGATGGGAGCAAATGGTGCAGGAAAGACCACATTGATTCGCTCGATTTTAGGCTATTATCATCCCGATGAGGGATCGGTTTTAGTTAAGGGGCTTGATCCCATTAGTCAGCGTCAAGAGGTGTTGAAATCGATTGCGTTTGTGCCCCAGTTGCCACCACCCATTAAGTTGAGTATTGATGAGCTGTTGCACTACGTTGAGGTGAGTGTGGGGCTAAATCGAGAGAGGATTATCGCCTATGCTCAAGAGATGAAGCTGGACATTCGTACCAACATGAAGAAATCTTTTTTTAAGCTGAGTGGTGGGATGAAGCAAAAACTGCTCATTGCCATTGCCTTGGCACAAGAGAGTGAGATAGTGATCTTTGATGAGCCCACCGCCAATCTTGACCCCAAGGCTCGGGATGATTTCTATCGTCTCTTAGCAGGCGATCATGCTAATAAGATCCTGCTCTTTGTGACCCACCGTCTCGAAGAGGTCAAGGAGCTGGTCAACCGTGAAGTCTATATGGATTTAGGAAAGGTGGTCTCTGATGAAGCGATTTAATTGGCATAATCTCAAACTAATTGCCCTACTTGACCTTAAAGAGTCAATTCGTGCCAAGTGGTTTCTGGTCTACTCGTTGGTCTTTGGGGGCTTGATTGCCCTCTTTTTTGTCGCAGGCGTGACCGATTCACAGGTGATGGGCTTTTCGGGCTTGAGTCGACTGCTCTTGATGTACATTCAGATTACGATTATTATTTTGCCCATTTTTATTCTCATTACCACGGTACGGTCGATCTCGGGTGATCGGGATAGCCATGTGCTAGAGTACATGCTCTCCTTTCCCATTTCACTAGGGGAGTACTACTGGGGCAAGGTCTTGGGGCGGTTTATTACGGTCTATCTGCCCGTGATTTTTGCGATGGTAATAGCGGTGATCTATGGGGCGATGAAGGGAGCACCGATTCCATGGGGGATCTTTTTACTCTATACGGGTTTGCTCTTTTCCTTGAGTGCGTCGTTTTTGGGGATCGCTTTTTTTATTTCGTCGTTTGTCAAATCCTCTGAGGTGGCACTAGGAATTGCCTTTTTTGTCTGGATCTTTCTTTTGGCGTTTATTGATATTGCCTTGATTTCGCTGATGATGCAGGAGCGGGTCAATGAGGAGATTATTATTACCATTGCGTTGATGAACCCCATGGAGATCTTTCGTGTGGCAGCGATTTCGCTCTTTGATCCTGAACTCACCGTCATGGGACCTGTGGCATTTTATATTCTTGATACCTTCTCACAGACGCTCTTTGTGTTGATTGCGATTTTTTATCCTGTGTTGGTGGGGATTGGATTTTCCTTTTTAGGCTTTCGTATCTTTGAGCGTAAAGATCTGGTCTAGAATAGGTAATGGAAGTGGTGCTTTAGCTCCACCTAAAGAGCCTGAGGCTAAAGCCACAGTTCCGTAAAACATTTAAGGTTGACCTACCTCAATCAAATGGAGTGATAAATTGATTATACTCTCTAAAAAAGCGAAGGTAAACACCTATGAGTGAATTTTTACACAATCAATCCCCCTACGAAGGGCAGTTTCCTGATGGGCATCCTGTGCGGGTCTATCTAGAGGAGAATCTTTTGATTCGTCGTCTAATGCGGGAGTTAGAAGGGCTCCAACTGCCCCAAGAGTGGGAGGAGTATGAGAAGCTTTTTGAGCAACTTGCCAAAGTGGAGTTGCACTTTACCCGCAAAGAGAATCAGCTCTTTCCCTATCTAGAGAAGTACGGATGGACAAGCCCTTCACAAGGGATGTGGACATTTCATGACCAGATTCGAGATCAGATCAAGCAGACACGTGCCAGTATTCAGGCACGAGACCTTGAGGCGGTGCGTACGAATATGTCGCTTCTCTTTCGCTTTTTAGAGCAGATTATGAGCGTGGAGGAGGGGCGACTGTTTCCAAGAGCCATGGGGATGCTGAGCGAAGCGGAGTGGCAAGAGTTCAAAGAGGGGGACAAAGAGATCGGGTGGATGTTTGAGCACGATCCTACTCCCTATCCCCCTGATGCGTACGTGCATCCAAGCCAAGATACCCAGAAGCGTAAACTCCCTTTTAGCATTGAACAGGCGACCCACTACGATGAGGGGTACTTGACCCCTGAGCAGGTCAATTCAATCTTTCGGATTTTGCCCGTGGACATTACCTATGTCAATGAGCATGACCAAGTGGTCTTTTACAACCGTGGGGAGGATCGGGTCTTTCCTCGAAGTGCGGGGATTATTGGGCGAGAGGTGAAGTTTTGTCATCCGCCTAAATCGGTCGATCAGGTCTTGAAGATTCTCGAAGCCTTTAAAGCAGGAGAGCAAGATGTGGCGGAGTTTTGGATCAACTTTAAGGGGCAGTTTATTCACATTCAGTACTTTGCGGTGCGGGATGCGGATGGAACCTATCGAGGGGTGATTGAGATGAGTCAAGATGTTACCCACGTGCGTGAACTCCAAGGAGAGAAGCGTCTTTTGGATTGGGATTAACGTAGTGATCTTAAATGAATTGTAGAGGAAGTGGCTTTAGCCTTATCTTTTTTTGGTGGAGCTAAAGCACTACTTCTGTTGTAACTTTTGATAAGAGGAGAAATCATGAGAAAGAATATATTATGGATGGTGGTTATGCTCTGGAGTATTCCACTCCTTGCTCAAACCGAACAGAATCAGACCCAAGTATGGCAGAGTAAATCCCTGCCCATTAGCTACTCGTTGGCATACGATAAAAACACCACCTGTCTGGTGCGTCAACTCCCTGTGTATAAAGCCCCCAAGTGGGTTGCCAAGATCGAGGTCAAAGGGGGGAAAACGGTCTATTTCTGCTCGCCAAAATCGATGTTTGAGTTTTATTTTCGCCCTGCAAAGTGGCAGGATGTGGGCGTACACCAAGAGGGGGATTTTGCCACAATTGTGGTGACCGATTATGCTACCTTGCAACCCATTGAGGCACGGGGGGCTTTTTTTGTCTATGGGAGTACCCAGATCTCGCCTGCGGGGGATGATCTACCTGCGTTTGGCACACATAAAGAGGCAGAGGCATTTGCCAAGCAGTATCACGGGAAACGGATTTTAAAATTTGATGAGGTCTCCGATGCCTTGATTCGGCTCTTAAATGGGAGAATCTAGTAGGAAGTGGCATGTATACTCCCACTTCCAAGGGGTGAATAATTAATAGAATTGATAAGTAATCTACTTTCCAATTTTGATGACTCGACGACTTAGCTCTTGGAAATCGATAATCTCTTGATCCGCTTTAATAGAATTTTTTGTTTTGTGTGCGGAGAAACCATACCCCATAGGGGTGATGTTTTCGGTGTCGTAAAAGGCTTCTCTTGCATTGATCCATTTGCCTGTTTGGGCATCGGTGATCCAGATAATGGCTTGATCTTTCCATGGAATTTTCTCTTTTTCAAACCACAATACAGCACAACCAATATCATCAAACATGTACTTCTCTCCTGTTGTAGGGTTCCGTACTTGAGTGGTGTTTTTACGGTCACTTACAACCATGACGCATCGTGCACACATGTCTCGATCCCAATGTACCTCTGCCACGTCGGTTTTAGAGTGCTCTTTACACCCCATTAGTAATACAACTATAAGGAGGTAAACAAGATAAAAAAAGGGGTATGGTTGTCGCTTCATCAAAATTCCTTTTGTTTTGGATAAGTTTTATTGAATAATCGGAGTGTAGCAAAAGTTAAAAAAAAGTGACTTGTCCTATATCAAGAGTTCACACTTTAAAGCATGTTATGATTGTCTTAATAAATAATAATATGTAGTAAGGATAGCTTATGTGTCAGAGGGTTATGCGGGTAGTAGTTGCCATGTCTATAGTGACAATATCACTATTTGGAGTGACAGGGAAAAAGGTCTTTGAGACCTACTGCTGGGGTTGTCATCATCAAACAGCGGTAGCTTTTGGCCCTCCTTTTGAGGTGATTGCTTCTCAACGGAGTGCTGAGGAGATTAGAGCGATGATTACAGATCCCTCTTCGGTCTCTAAAAGTTTTGGCTATCGTCGCAATGCGATGCCTGCGTTTACACTCTCCGAAGAGAATCTTAGTGCCATTACAAGTTATATTCTCTCCTATAAGCCAGAATCAAACCAAACTGTAGTAAAAGAGAGCAATCTTACCCAAGGGAGCAAATAATGTTTAGACTCTCCAACTTACTCAACTCCGTGGTTTCAGGAAAAAAGGCACGGGTTTTAGATGGGAGTATTGCCATTTGGAACTTTACCAACCGTTGTAATCTCTCCTGTTTGCACTGCTACTCCAAAGCCGATCTTGATGCGGTGGATACCCTCTCTACCCAGAAGATTTTAGAGACTCTACCCAAACTTAAAGCAGGAGGAGTGAAGTTTATTATCTTCTCAGGTGGGGAGCCATTGACACGAAAAGATATCTTTGAGATTGCCAATCGTTGTAAGGAACTTGGCATTATTACTTATCTCTCGACCAATGGACTCTATGTTAAAAAGAGTAATGCATTAAAGATCTTGGAGACCTTTAACTATGTGGGGATCAGTATCGATGGAAGCGAAGCGGTACATGATCGTTTTCGTGGACTAAAAGGGAGTTTTTTAGAGTCGATGAAGGCGGTGGATCTGCTTAACAGTTATAACCTTACGAAGGTAGGAATTCGTTTTACGCTTACCAAAGAGACGCAGGAGGATTTGGCGTTTATTTTTGAGCTTGCACAGGAACACCAGATCCCCAAGATTTATATCTCCCATTTGGTCTACTCAGGGCGAGGATTGGACAATCTTGCGATGGATTTAAGCCATCAGGAGCGAATTAAGGCGGTAGATTATATCTTGGATAAGGCATTTGAGTACCATCAGGATGGACGCGATATCGAAATTGTCACAGGGAACATGGAGATGGATGCCATACGCTTTTATGATCGTTTTGTTCAACACTATCCCCAACATGCCAAGGAGATGGAGTCACGACTTCTAGCATGGGGGGGCAACGCTGCAGGGCGAAAACTGCTTAATATTGATGCCGAGGGTAATGTTAAGCCTGATCCCTTTTTCCCAGCGACCATTGGCAATATTTTTGCTCAAGACTTTTTGGATATCTGGGAAAATCACCCCACAATGATGCTCCAGAAGCTTCGAGAGCATCCACGGAAACTTGGTGGTAAGTGTTCGCAGTGTCGTTATTTGGCGATCTGTAATGGTGGCTCTCGTAGTAGAGCTTATGCAATACACGGAGATCTATGGGCAGAGGATCCTTCGTGTTATCTTACGGATATATAGGGTATGTAACCCGATTAAAAATAGGAGAAGAAACAATGAAAAAAGTACTACTAAGTCTTGTTGCAACAGCGATGCTCTATGGAACAACGCCCAGTGATAAAGAGAAGATCTTTGTGGTGGAGCGAGAGAGTGAGTCGCTCGCCATTATTCACAAAGGGTTAACCCGATCACACATGAAAAACATGCACAACATGAACCATGGTATTATCAAATTTGATGGGGATGATGCCTATCTAATTAGCCGTGATGGGTATGTGGTACATTTTGATCCCAAAGCAGAGAAGGTTTTACAGGAGTATAAGACCTCTAAGAGTGCCATTGGGTTTGTGATTGGTAAAAACTATGTCGCTGTAGCCAACTACGATGATAAGTCGGTTGATATTCTAACCCGTGACCTTAAACCCATCGATAAGATTAAAACAGGTTCTAAAAATGTTGGGATTAAGATCTATAAAGATATGCTTATTTTTGCCCAGATGGATAACGACAAAGTGACGGTCTTAAAAGATGAAAATGCAGGTAAGGGGCTTCCTGAGTTTAAACTTTTCAAAGAGTTTAACGTAGGAAAAATGCCCTTTGATGCGATGATTAAAAACAACACCTATATTGTAGGCTTTTTCTTGAGTAAATCTTTTGGGGTGATTGACCTAGATACCATGAAATACTCCGAGATCAAAGTGACGGCTAAAGATAATAAACCTGTACTTAAAGTGCCCCATTTTGGTTTTTGGTCACTCAGTGATGATAAGACCTTTATCCCTGCGGTGGGGGATAACAAGGTGATGGTTTATGATAAAGATTTTAAATTTATTAAAAATATCGAAATGCAAGGATTGCCTGTTTTTACTGCACTTAGTCCTGATAAAAAGTATCTTGCGGTTACCTTCTCGGGCAAAGATTTCCCTACCATTCAGATTGTCGATACCGATACCCTTAAGATTATTAAGACCTTTACATTTAAAGGAAAAGTGTTGCATCTACGTTGGTCAAATGTGGATGATGCCCTTTATGTTTCGGTTAACGATACCAATCAGGTCAATGTGATTAATACCAAAGAGTGGTTTTTAGAACGAGAGATTTTTCAACTTAAACACCCTTCGGGTATCTTTATCTATCAGTCAAAGGAGGAGTAGTTTATGGGAAAGGTCTATTTAACAGGAGCAGGACCTGGGGATATTGAGCTTTTGACGCTCAAAGCATTTCGGGTGGTTCAAGAGGCAGATGTGATTATCTATGATCGGTTGGCAAACCCTGAAATTTTAGCCGTAGCAAAAGAGAGTTGTCTCTTTATCTATGTGGGCAAAGCTGACTCTCACCACACTTTGCCTCAAGAGGAGATCAATGAGGTGATCTATCAGCATGCACTCAAACATGAGGTTGTGGTACGTCTTAAAGGTGGGGATCCACTGGTTTTTGGACGTGGAGGTGAAGAGGGGATCTACCTGCGTGAGCGGGGGATTGAGTTTGAATTTATCCCAGGGATCACATCGGCAATTGCGGTACCTGAGTATGCGGGAATTCCTGTGACCCATCGAGGGGTCACGGTCTCATTTCGGGTGGTGACAGGACATGAGAGCAAAAATAAAGATCATTCTCAGATTCCGTGGGAGAATTATAAGAGTGATGATACGATCATCTTTTTGATGGGATTGCATCGACTAGAGGCGATCTGTGCCAAGCTTATAGAGATTGGCAAACCCCGAGATTATCCCGTAGCGGTCATTAGCAAAGGAACCACGCCAGAAGAGAAAACCGTGGTGGGTACTCTAGAGACCATTCCTGTATTGGCAAAAGATCTACCCACACCTGCACTGATTGTAGTGGGGAAAGTGGTTAATCTGCGTGAGCAGTTGAGTTGGTTTGAGCAGGAATAGTGATGAAAATTGCTACTTTTTGTCTAAAGTTATATAGAGTTTAAAAGAAGCTTAGTATAATGGATAAAAAGTATAAGGTTAATGAATGTTAAATCTCCAACGTATTCCAATGTTCTCTGATTTGGATCAAAAGTTTCATCAGGAGTTACAAGAGAGTATTTATATCAAGAAGTTTACAAAAAACAGTATTGTTTTTTATGAGGGGGATCAGAGTGATTATCTTTATATTTTGTTAGAGGGAACAGTGCGACTCTATAAGACTTCACCCAAAGGAACACAGGTACAGATTAAGCGGATGGATGCTCCCGATACGATTGGGGAGTATGCCTGTTTTGAGACTGAGCCTTTTCCTGCAACGTGTGAGTTTGTAACCGAAGGGAGCATGGGGTTATTACACTTTGATAAGGTCTATAAGTATCTGGATAATCGAGAGTTTTCTCTGGGACTAATTCAGTCTTTGACCAAAAAGATTATGATACTCTCCTCTCTGGTGCACAAAGAGACCATTCTCTCTTCCGAAGCAAAAGTAGCCGATTTAATGATTGAGAAGATCACTATTTTTAATCGACTCAAAAACAATGAGATCGCTCGCATGCTTAATCTAACTCCTGAGACCTTCTCTCGGATTATTACCAAGTTTAAAAAAGAGAAGATTATTGAAGTAAAAAATCATGAGGTAAAGATTCTCAATCTTGATGCACTCTATATGATTGTCGAGACCAATTCGGTTAAAGAGTGTAACAACTGTATTGAGCATTTTAAAGCCAAGCTTGCTATGATGGAAGGGAAGTAGTTATGTCTTTTTTTCCTGCCTATTTTTCATTAGAAGATCGTAAGATTCTGCTTGTAGGTGGTGGAGCAATTGCTCTAGAGAAGTTAGAGAAGTTGCTTGATTTTACCGATAAGATTACCATTATTGCGGCGGAGTCTTCTAGCTCTTTTATGGCTTGTGTACAACAGCATGGATTAACACTTCATGAGCGTGAGTATCAAAAAGGGGATATTGATGGTTTTGATATGGTGATTGTCGCAACCGATACCCTTGAGCTACATCGAGCCATCTATGAAGAGAGTCGAACTACACGGGTTTTGGTAAACTCAGTGGATGATACAGCATATTGTGATTTTATCTTTCCCTCCTATATTAAGCGAGGGGATCTAACCATTGCTGTTTCTACAGGTGGTGCTTCTCCTGCGATGGCGAAGCGTCTGCGTCGTTATCTTGAGGCACTAATTCCCCCTCAGATTGAAGATTTCTTAGCCGAGATGAAACGGCTTCGTGAAGAACTTCCTAAAGGGAAGGAACGCATGAACTATTTTTCTAAGAAAAGTGATCTATTTATGAAAAACTATTTTAAATAGTTGATACATATCAAAGCTATTGGCTTTTAAAGAACCTATAATATATAGATATAAAATATTATAAGGGTTCATATATGAAATCAAAACTCCTCTCCATCATCCAGAAAAGATTCCCTTTATCTCCACGACCTTTTGCCGATATTGCTAGAGAGTTAGGAACTCAGGAAGATACTGTAATTCAGATACTCAAAGAGGAGAAGCAGAACAATATTATTCGTCAGATCTCTCCTATTTTTGATACCAAACGTTTAGGTTATAGCTCCTCTTTGGTCTCATTTAAGGTGCGTCGGGATGATATTGACCATGCGGTAGAGGTGATTAATGCTCACCCTGGGGTTTCGCATAACTATGAGCGTGAGCATACCTTTAATATTTGGTTTACTTTAGCCGTAGCACCCGATTCTAAGCTAGGATTACGAGAGAGTGTCGAAATTCTTGCCAAAGAGGCAGGTGCTGTGGATTTTATTATCTTGCCCACGCTTAAACTCTTTAAAATTGCCGTTAAACTCGATACAACAGGAGAACAAGCCAAAAAAGAGCAGGTCTCTAAACCTAAAAGTTGTGCCATAGAACTAACCACCCTGCACAAGAAGGTGATTAAATTTTCTCAATATGATATCCCTATTGTTCAAGAGCCTTTTAAAGAGGTAGTGGAGCGTTTGGGGCTGAGTTATGAAGCATTTTTTGCCATTTTAGAAGAGCTCAAATCCGCAGGAGTCATGCGACGTTTTGCTGCAATTTTGAACCACCGAAAAGCAGGCTTTAATGCCAATGCAATGGTGGTTTGGGATGTGGATGAGAAAAAAGCTGAAGAGATGGGAGAAAAAGCCGCTACTTTCTCTGCCGTGAGCCACTGTTATCTGCGTCCTAAGTATCCCAACTGGCCCTATAATCTTTTTACGATGGTTCATGGAAAAAGCACCGAAGAGACCAATGCTATTATTAAAGAGATGGCATCAGAGATCGAACATTTTGCCCGTCGTCCTCTCTATTCGACCCGTGAATTTAAAAAGGTACGTATCGAGTACTTTAGCCCTGAGTTTGCCAAGTGGGAACAAGAGAAGATGGGGCTTTTAGAGCGGGAAGTCTAATCGTAAGAGGCACTCTAAAGATTAACAAACTATATAAAAATTGACAAAAAAATCTTATTATTATATACTTTGTTAAATTTTTAACCATAATGGAGTGCTAGATGAACGTTTCACAATCTACTAAAGCCAAAACCAAAGCCAAGATTCTAGAGGCAGCGGTGGAGTTGATGATGGTTAAGGGCTATAAAGCAACCTCTTTACGAGAGATTGCTAAGCTTGCGGGGGTGAGCAATCCGACCATCTATAACTACTTTCCCAATAAAGAGCGAATTTTATATGGGTATATCGAGCAGAAGCTTCTTGAGACTGAGACCATACTGTTGGGGATTGAGGATTTTCATACCTACAGTTTACGTGAACAACTCCAAACCCTTATCGAGACAGAGTTAGAGCTCTTTTTAGAGGATCGAGAGTTTGTTATGGAGGTGATGCAGATGGCACTCCCTCCTGCGATGGGGAGCATGAAGCTTTTAGAGGGAGCCAAAAGGCATTTTGAACAGATGGTGGGTGATATGCTCTCTATTGCTATTGAGGCTGAAGAGATTGACGCACCTCCATTTGAAGAGTATATTCCTACACTTTTATGGGATTACAATATTGCGGTGATTCTCTACTGGATCAAAGATGAGAGTGAGATGTTTGAGAACACCACACAGTTTATTGATAACTCCATGGGGGTGATTGAGGCACTTTTACGCTCCAATGTCTTGCAAAAAGCGAGTGATTTTGGGATGTTTATCTTTAAAACACACATGCTCTCTACGCTTGAACGCTTCTCAAGTAGGCAAGGTGGGGTCAATAAACTTAAAAGAAAACTTGGGGAGGTATGGCGTGGCTAGTCTTCCTACGGGTAAATTGGCACGGGGTAAGGTGGTGAGTAAAGCGGTGCTAAAAATTGGTCTAACCCAATCCAAAGGGAAGATTAAACGTGCATTTATGTCTAAAAGCAAGCAAGAGAGTGCACGCCAAAAGAGCCATGAAGAGAGTGCCAAAGTGATTATAGAGTCTTTAGGAATGCTCAAAGGTGTCTCGGTTAAGATCGCTCAACAGATTGCACTAGGGATGCCTTTTTTGCCTCAGGTCTATCTTGATGAGATTGCTAAATCTTTTAATGCTATTCCACCTATTAATAAAGCACTGGTTCGAAAAATCATTAAACAAGAGTTGGGAAGTTATCCCGAAGAGATCTTTGAGGATTTTGAAGGAGAAGCTTTTGGGGCAGCAAGTTTGGGACAGGTACACCGAGCCAAAAAAGAGGGTGTCGCCTTAGCACTTAAGGTACAGTACCCAGGTGTGGCAAGTAGTATTAAAAGTGATCTCTCTATAGTCTATTTTGCCCTTAAGCGTTTTGCTAAAGGTGGTGATGTCGAACATCTTATGAGAGAGATTGAAGCACGTCTCTATGAGGAGGTGGATTATGGGCATGAGGCAAAAAGTACGGAGTATTTTAAAAAGCATATTAAAGATGAGTATATTGTGGTTCCTAAGATCTATTCATCATACTCTACCGAGCGGGTTTTGTGTTCGGAGTTTTTAGAGGGAGAGAGTTTTGAAGGTTTTTTAGCAACCAATCCAACCCAAGCAGAGCGGGATCACTACGCACAGGTTATTTTTGATAGTTTCTTTAAGGGGCTTTATGAGCTTAAGATGATTCATGCCGATCCCAATCCTGGAAACTTTATTTTTATGGCAGAGGGGAAGCTTGGGATGATCGATTTTGGGTGTGTTAAAAAGTTTGATGATGCCTTTTTGTACTCATTTGCTCAGCTTCATTGTGCCCTTTTGGATCACCATCCTGAGTTGGAAATTGTCGAGCTCTATGCCAACTTACGTATGATCGATCGAGATCAACCCGAAAGGATGTTGGCATTTTATCAAGAGGTAATTAAACCCCTTGATCGACTCTATGTAGAGGTATTTGAGGCAGAGGTATATGATTTTGCACTCCATAATGATTTTTCTAAACGTGGCTTTGAGACCATTATGGCAGTTCAGAAAAAGAGCATTACCACCGTGGATAAGATGAATGAGGAGTATATTTTTGTAGATCGAACCCTCTTGGGCTACTATGCCATGTTTGAGAAGATGGAAGCCAAGATCGATACGCGTTATGCTGATCAATTGATTCGAAGGTGGTATGATGAACATCAAGCTTAAAAGGGTGCTCTTTCCTTTGGGATTTTTTCTTTTTATTCTAGGGATTATCTATCTTGCGGATACGGCAAATTATAATTTTGCCTTTTATTGGGTCGGCTCAATTCCTTATGGTGATAAAGTGGTACATGCACTGCTTTATGGAGTTATGGCATGGCTGTTAAACTATGGATTAGGTTTTAGGTCTTATCGATTTTTAGGTATTTCTATTCAGCTTGGGGCAACAGTTGTATTGATTTTTGCAGGATTAGAGGAGATCTCTCAATACTGGTTACCGAGTCGAAGCTGTGATCTTTTTGATTTTATTGCGGATATGGTTGGGGTAACACTTTTTTCTCTATTGGGTCAAAAAAAGAGGATTCATGGGCATCAAGCAGAGCATTAAACCCGAAGTATTACCCCATCGTTACCGTCACTATAAACTGATCCCTACTACCCATGGAGTGATGGCATCGGTCTATCTTCTAGGAGAGGTGTATGTGTTAAAGCTTTTTGAGAGAGATACGCCAAAGTTACAGATAGATTCAGAAATTTTACTGCTTCAGCAACTGCAAAATCTCCCCATACCCAAGGTAATAGAGCAGTTTCAAATTGCAGGTCATGAGGTGGTGGTCTATACCCAAATAGAGGGAAAGATGCACTTAAACCCAACAGCAGAAGATGTTCGAGAAGTGGGAAAATTCCTCAAACGCTTTCACCTGCAAACCAAAGCGATAGAGTTAGAGAGTGAGCCTCTATTTACTCAAAAAAGACTATCTAAACTCATAGGCTCGACAGGCTCTAAAGAGTTGCAAGAGATCTATAAGACTATTGAGATCACGCTTCAAGAGGATGGAGTAATTCATGGTGATCTCTTTCCTGATAACTGTAAATTTATAGGAGAAAAGCTCTCGGGAGTTTATGATTTTTCTGATGCCTGTTTAGGAGATTTTCACTTCGAACTGGGTGTTGTTGCCATGGCATGGTGTTTTGATGAGGATATTTTAAACGAAGAGCGTTTAGAGGTACTGTTAAATGCCTATGGTTCCCCCAAGTCTAAAGAGGAGTTTATGCCCTATGTTCATTACGCCTTGCTCTATTATACAACCACACGTTTTTTGGATGGACGTGACTATAAAACCTTGTTAAAGAGGTTAATGCAAAGCTTATTTAGCATTAAAACCTTTGGATGATGAAGGAAGCGTGCATGTAGATATGGTTCGGTTGGAGGTTAGGGTAGTTAAATAGCGTTAAAGCCAACTCTAATCAAAAACCCTCTACACTTTCACTACTACAAAACTTTAAGGAGCCAAAATGAAACGATTTATCAATACTTTTCAAACCACTACCATGCTCCTTAGGGTTTGGCGTTAGCCTATCTCTTTCTTACTGATAATCTTATCACTTTTTTAATATACCAATATGGTTTTGTCGTGTGACATGGTCACACCTACGGATATTTATATAATTTTAGGAAATAATCATGGAATGGACTATAGCTACGTTTTTACTGGCAAATTTTATTTTAATTGTCAGCTCAATTTTACAGATGGCAACAGGTGTGAGTGTGGGGATGATTATTGTCCCTTTTTTAGCGATGATAAGCTATACCTTGGTGCCTGTTCCCATTGTTTTTGCCTCATTGACCTTAACGGTGATGATGGCGTATAAAGGAAGAGAGCATATTG
>Ga0256828_1000157_pt1 | contig 45936 bp, 51 predicted proteins | sample CV88metaG_FD_185993 | JGI IMG/M metagenome (GOLD analysis project Ga0256828, IMG submission 185993) | Hydrothermal vent microbial communities from East Pacific Rise, Pacific Ocean - CV88 | ecosystem: Environmental > Aquatic > Marine > Hydrothermal vents | place: Pacific Ocean: East Pacific Rise...
TCACCATCTCTTGAAATCTTTGAGGGAAACTCTCTATATCTTCTTGCTTTGCATCTGGCATAATCGCACTTTTTAAAATCTTCATAGGATTTACTACAGTTTGAGGCTTGTAGTTTATACAAACTTTTTTCCCTGTATCTACACGAGTAAAACATACATCGCTTTCTATATTTGCTCCAAAATAGAGCAGTTCTCTTCTATTGTACTTTCCAGTTGGTATACCACCAAAGCCATAATCTGTCGTAGCACCTGTGATGTTAGAGAGTACACACCCTACAACACCAGCATTATCTTCTGTTGGAGTGTGTTTGAGCTCCACTTTAATCTCTCCACGCACTGGAAGATTTTCACCATAAAGTGCTTGTAAACCTTTGAGCGCTATAAGATAGGCTCCTGCAACAGTGGCACAACTATGTCCTGCTGTTTTTGTGATATCTAAGTATGAGAGTGTTATCACACCATCATTTGTAGCTCCCAAAAACTTGCTTAAGTCATCATATAAGCTTATCGTGGGGATAGTGTTGAAAAATTCTGGGTAGTTTGTTTTGTTTTGCATAAGTCAACCTTATTTTGAGTATAAAAAATTTTACTCCCTTCATGTTAATGGAATGTTAAAGAGGAGATAGTTTGGTATAATTAGCATATTAAATTACAATATAAAGAGAATAGTATGGAATTATGTGTTGCCCTTGATCTACCAACAAAAGAAGAAAACTTAGCCCTTATAGAAAAAATAAAATCTCATGATGTTTGGTTAAAAGTTGGACTTCGCACTTACATCCGTGATGGTGAAGAGTTTTTAAAAGCGATTAAAGCAATAAATCCAGATTTTAAGATATTTTTGGATCTTAAACTTTATGACATTCCCAATACGATGGCAGATGCTGCTGAGTCAATTATGGGGCTTGGTGTAGATATGTTTAATGTGCATGCAAGTGCAGGTAAGAGAGCAATGACTACAGTGATGGATCGTCTAAAGAAGTATGAAAAGAGACCTATTGTATTAGCTGTAACTGCTTTAACTTCATTTAGTGAAGATGAGTTTGCTTCTGTATATGAAAGTGGTATCGCAGCTAAGGCAGATCAGTTTGCAAAAGATGCTATGGATTCAGGTCTTGATGGTGTAGTGTGTTCTGCTTTTGAATCGGCATCTATTAAAAAGATTACTTCCTCTGCTTTTATGACACTTACTCCGGGTATCCGCCCATTTGGTGAGGATGCGGGAGATCAAAAACGTGTGGCTGATGTTGCATTTGCAAAAGAGCAGGGTGTTGATTTTATCGTGGTGGGTCGTCCTATCTATCAGGCTGAAAATCCATCAGAAGTTGTAGGGAAAATTTTAGAGCTTCTTTAGTTGTTTTTACTCACTTTTTTCTGAAGCTCTTCAAACTCTTTATACTTGTCTGCAATTTTATGTAGTTTGTTGTTTTCTAAGAGTTTGTAAACCCCTGTCGAGTTTATGTAGTACTGAGCTTCTAAGTCACTGCGTTTACTCATTGGTAAAATTTTAAAGCTTAGGTTATCTAAAACAAGGGGAGATTTCCCTTTGAACTTAAAATAACTCAGTACCATATGATAGCCCCCATAAAACTTCTCTTTAACCACTGTTATAAAAAGCTTTTTCTCATCAAATCCTAAGCGGATAAGGGTGTAGTATTTTATAAGTACATAATCTTCACAATCTCCATAACCAACTCTTAAAAACTCTTTTGGTGTTGCCCAGTTATCCTCTTTTTTATTGATGATAGCATCATACTGAGGGAGGAGAGTATTGAGATAAAAGTTTATTTTTTGGAGTTGTTTTTTTCGTGGAAGGGAGGAGCAGGTTTTTACCTGTTTTTCATAGTCTAAGATACGATTTTTAGCAATCTTGTCTGAACGATCAATGTTTTGTAACTCTTGAGGGGTAAAACTTGGATACTCCTGTGCAAATGAACTATAAGTTAAAAGAGCAAGAAGTAAAAAGTTTTTTATCATTGTTATCTAAGTCTTTGCTCTTTTGGTGCATCTTTTGGAACTAGACCATACTTGGAAAGATCGACATAGATCTCTTTGCGTTTATCTTTAAGAAGTTTTAGCATTACAGGATTTCTGTCCATTTTATATGTTTCAGTTCTTACTACATTACCATCATGGTCAAAATACTTTTTAAGACCCACTTTATAGTTATGTTTGTAAAATACTTCAGCAGATTTGTAGCCCTCTATATCCCAGTCTCTCATGACACCCTCACGTCTTCCCATCACATAGTTGACTTGGGAGCCTAAAACACCGTTATCGTAAAAGACCTTTTGGATCCCATCTTTTTGTCCATTGACATAGTTCACAACAAGTTTTTTTGTCCCATTATCGTAGTATGATGTATAGAGACCATTCTCTTTGCCATCTTTGAAATTGACCTTTGACTTTATGTCACCATTGTCTCTAAACCACCATGTCATTCCATCGCGTTTACAATTTTTGTAAGTAGATTTTTGAGCTTTATCTTGGATAATATATTGAGTCGGATTTGAGCAGTACTCTGAAGTGTCTTTAGCGAGTAAAGAGTTGAGAAGTAGGGGTAAAAGTAAAAGTGTTTTATTCATTATAAAATTTCCTGAAAAGTGATGAAGTATTTTAGCATAGTATCATCACTTAGTCATCACAAAATCTTATATTAAAGCTCTTGAGCTTTTTTATAGGCTTTTTCAATAGCCATCATACAAGCACTTCTTACATTACCATCTTCCAAGGCTCCATAACCTGCAGCTGTTGTCCCTCCTGGACTCATTACACCATCTTTAAGAAGTGCTGGATGTATATCTTGGATAAGCTCTCCAAAACCACCAAAGAGTCCACGCATAATAGCCATAGCATCGTCGCGTTTGAGACCTTGTTTTACTGCGCCATCAGCAAGTGCTTCTGCCATAAGTGCTAGATATGCTGGACCACTCCCAGCTAAAGCAGTAGCAATATCTATCTCTTTTTCACTGCCTAACCAACGAGTTGCGCCAATAGCACCCAGAAGTTCCTCTGCTTCTACCTTAAAGTTTGTATCTCCTGTAAGTGTTGTCATTGAAGCACCAACAGAAGCTGCAAGATTTGGCATGGTTCTTACCACTGCATTAGTGTTGAAGTTATTTTGCAATTTTTCTAAACTTGTTCCCGCTAAAACAGAGTAAAGCACACGAGCTTTTCCTTGAAGTTTTTGTGAAACCTCTTCAACATTAGCTGGTTTGACACAGAGCATAAGTGTTTTGTCTGTTATATCGAAGCCATCAAGAAGGTATTTGTTTATTGAGATACCTAATTCTTTTTCAAAGAGTTCAAGTTTTTCTAAAGAGCGCCCAACCACTTCAATCGTATAGTTTTCTTTGAGTCCTTTTGCAATACTCAGCGACATATTACCATTTCCAATAAAAGTTATAATTTTCATAAAAGTCCTCAATTTTTTATGATATTATAGCATTAATAAAAAATTAGTGAGTTGGAAGAAAATATGGAACAGTTTTTAAGTGAAGCAAAATCTGCTGCTAGAGTATTGAATGCTTTAAGTGGTAGTGAAAAGAATAGAATTTTAAAAGAGATGGCAGAGGCACTTCGTGCTAACACCATGGATCTTATTGAAGCAAATGCTTTAGATATGGCAGATGGAAAGAAAAATAATCTTACATCAGCACTTATGGACAGACTTTTTTTAGATGAGGGTCGCATCGATGCTATGGCTGTAGCGATTGAAGAGATTGCTGCACTTAAAGAGCCTGTTGGTCGCGTTTTAGATGGCTGGGTGACAGAAGATGGACTAAAAATTGAAAAAGTGAGTATCCCTATCGGTGTGATAGGTATCATCTATGAGTCACGCCCAAATGTAACAAGTGATACAGCAGCACTTTGTTTTAAATCTTCTAATGTTTGTGTTTTAAAAGGTGGAAAAGAGGCTGAAAATTCAAATAAAGCGATAGCCAAAGTACTCCAAACAGTGCTAAAACGCAATGAGCTTCCAGAGTCTCTTATCTCACTTATACCAGATTCTTCTCGTGAGGGTGTAAACAAGCTTATAAAAATGGACAAGTATGTAGATCTTATCATCCCTCGTGGTGGAGCAGGGCTTATCAAACATGTAAGTGAAAACGCGACGGTGAGTGTTGTCAAACACGATAAAGGGCAATGTCATACTTACATAGACAAAGATGCAAAGATAGATGATGCTATCAAAATTGCTATCAATGCAAAAGTACAACGTCCAGGTGTATGTAATGCGATGGAGACACTTCTTGTAGATAGTGCAATCGCTTCTGAAGTACTACCACTTTTAAAAGAGGCATTTGATAAAGAGGGCACAGAGCTTAAAGGGTGTGCAAATACAAAAGCAATTATTGAAGTTGAAGATGCAAGTGATGAAGATTATGACACAGAATATTTAGCGAATATCTTAAATATGAAAGTAGTTGAGGGTGTTGATGGAGCGATTGAGCATATAGTTCGTTTTGGTTCAGGTCATTCTGAGTCTATCATTACTCAAAATATTACTTCAGCAGAAGAGTTTTTAAATGCAATCGATGCGGCAGCTGTCTATGTAAATGCAAGTACTCGTTTTACTGATGGTGGTGCCTTTGGTTTTGGTGCAGAGGTTGGAATAAGTACCAATAAACTTCATGCTCGTGGACCAATGGGAATTGAGGGTCTTACGACTTACAAGTTTAAAATTTATGGAAGTGGGCAAACAAGATAATGTCACAATATACAATAGAATGTCTAAAAAAAGTTAGTTTTTTTGAAAATTTGAATGATGATGAACTTAATATATTAAAATCATTTTCAAATATCCGCAGTTTTTCAGAAGGGGAGATCCTTTTTTATGAGAAGGATGAACCTAAATGTCTTACTCTTTTAACAGATGGTATGTTAAAAATTTATAAAACAGATCCTAAAAATAATGAGATTGTTTTACACACTTTTGCACCTTTCTCACTTATAGCAGAGATGGCAGTGCTTGAAGGTATGGCATATCCTGCATCGGCAGCATTTTTAACAGATGGTAAGGTATTAGAGATAGACTTTGATAGGTTTAAAAATGAATTTTTACTCAATCCAAGTGTAACATTAAACTTTTTTAAATCACTTTCAAAAAAGATAAAATATCTAGAAAGTGTGATATCACTCAATATTGTACTTGATTCAACGGCAAGATTAGCAAAGTATATCTGCGAGAATGAGCAAGCGCTAAATATGAAACATAAAGAGCTTGCACAACATCTTCATATGACACCTGAAACACTTTCACGTATGTTTAAAAAACTTGTGACCTTAGATCTTGTAGAAAAAGATACGAAAGGTTTTCGTATAAAAAACAGAGTGGGCTTAGAAGTTCTTTTCGAATAAGCCCTAAATTACAAAATTTCTCCCTTTTCTTGATATAAATCAATTTGATATTCATTTTCATTACCTAAAATAATGAAAAATAAAAAAGGATTGATATTATGTCACATATTCCAAGTGAAGCAACAAAAGTAGAAGTGGCTGGTGCTACGGTGGATTTTTATAAACTAGAAAAAGATGGACAAAGTACATATTACTTTGATACATCAGCAGAGGGACCTCCCCATCCAATGGTAAATGCAATGAGTGGTTTGCAAGCGATTAAAGGGACAAACGACACTTTAGTAATGATCAATCATAAAGCTCCTGGTGGACTTTTTGGAAAACTTGAATCAGATGTGAAGTATGTTATTGAAGAGCTTGATGGTGGACTTGTTAAAGTTGTATTTTCTTACAATAATGATGCAAATGTAGAATCAGACCTTACACAAACTTCTTGTGGTGGTTGAGAGTAGTTTATGAATTCAATCTCACAAGATTTTGCACCACCTTTTAAACTTATAGCACCTTATTTTATACTTGGGGGTATATTTTATATACTCTCATCATTTTTTGTGTTTAGTTTTGAGGCATCTGAACTTTCATTTTTAAATCCAAGTGTCATTAGTTTTGTACATCTCTTTTTACTTGGTTTTATCATGATGACTATTTTTGGTGCGATGGCCCAACTTGTTCCTGTCGTTTTAGAAGTGGGGCATTTTGGTGTAGAACTTTTTTATGCTATTTGGCCATTACTGCTTATAGGTACTTTGCTTATGGTGTTTGGCTTTGTCTACTCTGCAGATCTTCTACCCTATGGTGGTGTTGTTGTCTTGATCTCCATGATGATCTTTGTGATGGAGATTTTTATGACCATTTTTAAGGTAAAGAAACTAAACTTAGTGATGAGTAGTGTTCTAATCTCCAATACTTTTCTCTTTTTTGGGATCATTGTTGGATTGTTGATGGCACTCACTTATGCTGGGACTATTGATCTCAATATCCATGAGCTTTTACGTGCTCATGTTTACTTAGTGATAGGTGGTTATATAAGTATAACGATTATGGGACTTTCCATAGTGCTAGTGCCTATGTTTACTTTGGCACATAGTTTTTCTATGAGACCATTAGAGATCTCCATCACCCTTATGAGTATTGGCGTTTCTCTTGTTGTTTTGTCATCTGTATTTAGTGTAGAGGTATTAGCCTATCTTGGATATTTCCTCTCCATGCTCTCAATGTGTTTTTACTTTTACATTATCTATGTTATCTATAAAACGCGACCACGTAAAGAGAATGATGTTTATGCAGTCTCTTTGATGATATCGTATAGTTCTCTTATCTTTGCTCTTTTACTTGGTATTGCTTACTTTGTAACAGCAAAAGAGGAGATACTTTTAGCATCGGCATGGATTATGTTTTTTGGTTTTTTTGGTTTTTTAATTACGGGACATATCTATAAAATTATTCCGTTTTTAGTATGGTTTGAGCGTTTCTCTCCACTTGTTGGCAAAGAAAAAGTACCAATGCTTGCAGATATGGTACCTTACAAAAGTTCTCAAGCACAGATGATATTTTCTGCAGTAGGTGTTTTGTTAGTGACTCTAGCGATTCTTTTTAGAAGTGATGTTCTTATTGATGCTGGAGCATCATTTTTAGTGGTTGGAGCATTTGCATTTTTTCGCAGTATGCTTTTTATGATAAATTTTAAATAAGGAAATTTTTATGGCTTTATATACAAAAGAGGAACTCTTTTTAGCGATCTCAACAGTAATTGACCCTGAGGTTGGATTTAATCTTGTAGAGATGGGTCTTATCTATGATGCAGAGTGTGACGATGAGGGAAATGTAAAAGTAACTATGACACTCTCAACAAAAGCTTGTCCATTACATCAGATGATTGTTCAGTGGGTAAAGGAAGCGGTTGAAAAGATGGCTGATATCAAAGAGGTAGAGGTTGAAGTTGTCTGGGAACCTGTATGGAACATCTCTATGGCAGACGACAATGTGAAAAAAGCACTAGGTGCTTAAAAAAACTTAGTTATAGTTTTTTATATCTCTTATCAGTGCTTGAAGATGTGTTTTATATTGTTCAAGTAGGGTAAGATAACTTTTTTCTTGGGTGTCGTTAAGTGCTAGTTTAATAGTTCCTGCAATCTCATTGAGTGGTTGAGCCCCGATGTTTGCAGTGACACCCATAAGATCTAAAAGAAGTTTGTCTGCCTCTTGCATCTGCTCTTTTTCTAAGAAAGTTTGGAGTTTTTGAGGAGAATCTTCGTAGGTTGTAACAAATTCATTTAAAATCTCTTGGTAAAACTCTTTATCTCCACCACAGATCTCCAAACCTTTTTCCCCATCTAGCTCTTGTGTCATAATTGTTTGTTCTTGAGATACCTTTGGAGTGTTTTGTGATCCAGTATAAGCATAGATCATATCATATAAGTCAACCATTCTAAGAGGTTTTTCAAGGTGCTCACTCATCCCTGCATCACTCATCTTTTGTATGTCATCAGCAGCTGTATCACCACTTAGTGCAATAACAACGATATGATCATACTTAGGGTTAGCACGAATCGTTCGAGTTGCTTCAAAGCCATCGATTCTAGGCATATGAGCATCCATCAGTATAAGTGTAAAATTGGAATCTTCTTCTAAAATCTCTAAGGCAACTTGACCATCATCAGCAATCACAACTTCAATCCCAGAATCTGCTAAAAGACCATTGATCACTTTTTGGTTAATGAGATTGTCCTCTGCAACTAAAATTCTAGCACCGGCAAACTCTTTAAAGTTCTCTTTGGTAATCTTATCGTGAGGAGGAACATCGCGTTTTTGAAAAGAGCTTGTGTTTGTATCTTCTTTTGGAGGTGTTTTTTCCTCTTGAAGTGTCTCTCCAAAACTACCCTCTTCAGTGCCATCTGGTTCTATCTCTTGAGTGTCATACTCATCTGTAATTTTTTGTTCTGTATCGTAAGAATCATTTATATTGGAGTTTTTATCTTCAGGGAGTTCAATACTTGGAAGTTCTTCTATATCTTTGATCTGAGCATCTTTTTTTTCTTTTTTGATTTTCACAATAAGATAGATGACAGAAACGATTAAAATAGCCACAACACCCATAATCTCTGTTTGATACTCATAAAACATAATAAATTCCTCAATCTTTTCTTTATGATACAGCATAAAAAATTAAATTTTACAAAAATGCTGTATAATTCATAAATATTACACAAAAAGGTTAGAGGTGCAAGATATACCACATATTCCAGTACTTTATCGTGAAGTTATAGAGATTTTTGAAGAGCTAGAGAGTGGGATAGTTATTGATTGTACGATGGGGTATGGTGGACACTCTTCCATGATACTCGAATCAAATCCAAACCTAAAACTTATAGCAATAGACCAAGATCAAACAGCCATAGACTTTTCTACACAAAGGTTGGCAAAGTTTGGAGATAGAGTGAGTATCCGTAAGGGGCGTTTTTCCAATGTCATCAAGGAGATACTCTCAGAAGTAGATCCAAGTGAGATTAAGGGAGTTTTGGCAGATATCGGTGTTTCCTCTTTACAGCTTGATCAAAAAGAGAGAGGCTTCTCTTATGAGAGCGATAATCTCGATATGCGTATGGATAAAGATGCACCACTTAGTGCTGCTGATGTAGTCAACACTTATACTCAAGATGAGTTAGAAACAATAATATTAGAGTATGGTGAACTACGAAACTATAAAAAAATAGTTTCAGAGATTGTAAAACACAGACCTTTTACCTCTGCAAAAGAGTTAAGTGATACTTTAAAACCTCATATGCCACGAGGAAAAAAGATTCATCCTGCAACACTTTTAATGCAAGCAATTCGCATAGAGGTAAATGATGAACTTGGAGAATTAAAATCACTCTTGGGATCACTTAAAGAAGCAAAACTGCCAAATGCTAAGATTGCAATTATATCGTTTCACTCTCTTGAAGATCGTATAGTCAAACAAACATTTTCAAAATGGTCGAAGTCATGTATATGTCCGAGTGAAGCTTTTCGTTGTGAGTGTGGAAACGATCACCAATATGGAAAAATTTTAACACGAAAACCAATTATGGCAAAAGATGATGAGCTTAAAGAGAATGTACGAAGCCGTAGTGCGAAGATGCGTGTATTTGAGACGGAGTTGTAGATGAATGAAAAGACAGAACTTTTAGAGGAGATAGATACTGTTCTGGCTCCTAAAAAAGTGTTAGATTGGCAGTACTTTCTTTTTGTACTCTTAACTATGGTCTTTGTTCTCATGGTGACTTTTCCAAAGATATATATCACACAACAGATCTATTTTAAAAGTCGCGATATCGCTAAGCTTAATGTAGAATATGAAACACTCAAAGAGGAAAATAAAATTATTTCTGCCTCTGTTGAGTCCATAAAATTTAAAAACCAAATTTTAGACACCCTTTTTTAAAGATAAATAATGATCCGTAAATTTATAGAATTTTCAATAAACAAACCTCTCTTAAACCACATACTCTTAGCATTTATCTTAATGCTTTCTATTTTTGCATATATTAACATCCCTAAAGAGATCTTCCCTCCGATGAATATGGACAAAATCACCATTAAAGGTGGTTATGCAGGTACATCTGCTGATGTCTTAGATAAGATGGTTGTAGAGAGTATAGAAGATGACCTGCAAAATATTGATGAGCTTGAGGAAGTAAAAACAAGTATTAAAAATGGTTCCTTTATTATCAGTGCCGATATCAAAAATGGTTCCGATAATATCAGTGTACTCAATGATGTCAAAGATGTTGTAGCGAGTGTGAAAAAAGATCTCCCTGCAGATATGAATGAACCTGTGGCAAAAATAAAAACACATGCTTTTCCCCTTGTACTTATTGCAATATCGGGTGATGTTCAAAAAGAGCAACTTTTAAAGTATGCTGATGAGTTAAAGCGAAACCTCACAAAGTTTAAAGCCTTAAGTGATATTACCATTCGTGGTGATGCTGAAGAGGAACTCGATATAAAGCTTAACAATGAAAAGATTAAGGCTTATGGACTTCAACCAGCCTTGGTTATCTCTGCGATTAGAAGCATTAGTTCTATCTTTCCAGTAGGAACGATTAAAGAAAAAGCACACCATCTTTATATATCAACATACAATGGTGAGAAAAATAAAAAAGATATAGAAAACACCATCATAGGTGTTGGTGGAGTGAAACTTCGTATCGGTGATATTGCAGATGTGAATTTTAAACTCAGTGATGAGGTGGAGCTTTCTCATTACAACGGGATGAGAAACATCTCTGTGAATGTAACAAAGTCTAAAGAGGGAAACGCCATCGCTCTGGTGAAAGATATACGCAAACTTCTTAAAAAGCTTGAAGCCAAGCATGAGGGGATAAAGTACAGTATCTATACCGACACATCGGTGTGGATTAAAAACCGTCTCAATACTGTTTTTTCAAACATTGTATTTGGTCTGATGCTTGTATTTTTAGCGATGCTTATTTTCATCAACCGTGGTATCGCTTTTGTTGTTGGTCTTGGGATTCCAGTGAGTTTTATGATAGGACTTATAGCAACGGAGCTCTTAGGAGACAGCTTAAATATGCTCTCTCTTTTAGGTGCTCTGATAGCCTTAGGGATGCTTGTAGATGAGGCAATTGTTGTTGCTGAAAATATCTACAGACATTTAGAGGAGGGGATGGAACGCCGTGAAGCTGTTATACAAGGAGCGGCGGAGATGTTCCCTGCGGTACTTACTGCAACACTTACTACTGTTTTTGCTTTTTTACCTATGCTTCTTATGACAGGAGAGATGGGGATGTTTATCAAGATTATCCCTATTATGATTACTGTTTTACTTCTCTCTTCATTATTTGAAGCTTTTTACTTTTTACCTTTACATGCACACGATTTTTTAAAGGTTTCAAAAGAGGGGAGTTTTACAAAAGATTTTTGGGCGAAGTTTTATAAACTTTATTCAAAAGTTTTACACTTTGTTTTTAGAAGAAAATATCTTTCACTCTTTTTGATTATTGTAACTATCTTATCTTTTACCGTAGTGATGGCAAAAAACTCGAAGTTTCAACTTTTTCCAGATTTTGATAATACTCAAATATATGTATATGGAAAAGTAGATATCAACAACGAACTTGTAGATACTGAAAAAATGGTGACAAAAATTGAGAAACTAATTTTAGCTAATGTAGATAAGGAAAATGTTTCCTCTGTAACATCTGTTGTTGGTTTTAAGATGGATGCAAAAAATAGAGCAGAGCTTGGGGAAAATATGTTTCATATCTTTATAGATCTGCATGAGAGAGCTCCTGTAAATCTTTTTGATACATATATCAGTCCTTATCTTTCTATTGAGTATGATCCTAATGTTCAAACTCGTAAACGCGATGCCAAAGATATAGCAGCAGATATTAAAGAGCTTCTCAAAGATAAGGTAAAAGATTTTGAAGAGTTAGTGGTCAAAGTTCCAGGAGCTGGTGTTATAGCACATGATATAGAGATAAGCTTAGGTGTCTCAACAAATCAAGACATAGTTAAAGGCTTACACTCTATTGAGGATGCTTTAGCTAAGATCAATGGCGTTTACAATATCTCCGATGATGCAGATATAGGCGAAAAAGAGCTTAAGCTTCGTGTGAATCAATATGGACAGGAGTTAGGCTTTAATGAAGATATCATAGCGAATGAACTTCGTGCCTATTATCTTAAAGGGGAGTATGGAAAACTCTTTAATGCTTCAGGACTTATCCGCATACGACTACAAAGTGATGTCAATAAAGATATAAACTCCATCAATAAGATAGAGGTGCAGATCCCATCTACAAATCAATATGTGGCTCTTAAAGATGTATGTGATTTTATCTATGTTCAAAGTTTTGTGACACTTAAAAAAGAGGATGGAAAACGCCAACGCAGTGTTTATGCCTCTTTAGATAAAGAGATCATCACTTCATCAGAGGTGATGAGTAAACTCCAAAATGTCTTTAAAGAGTTAAAAGCAGAAGGGTTTAAGATAGAGATCAAAGGGGAAGAAAAAGAGAACAATAAAAACAAAAGAGAGATGATGCAGTCCGGAATCATCGCCTTATTTTTAATTTTTATTACTTTAGTTTGGTTGTTTGATTCTATAAAGAAATCTTTAATTGTAATCAGTACAATACCGCTTGTACTTTTAGGTGTTTATATAGGGCACTGGGTGATGGGACTCAACTTGACTATGCCAGGACTCATAGGGGTTGTAGGGCTTGCAGGTGTTGTTGTCAATGATGGACTGATTATGGTGGATTTTATTAAAAACTCTAAGGATACTGAAGAGTTGATGAGTAATGCAAAGACGAGACTGCGTCCTATTATCTTAACATCATTAACAACAGTTCTTGGACTCTTAACTTTGATCTTCTTTGCTTCTGGTCAAGCGATGATACTTCAGCCAATGGCTGTTTCATTAGGGTTTGGTATTGCATGGGCAACAGTACTTAACCTTATATATGTACCACTTCTTTTTGCAGTGGTATACAGAATTAAAGAGCCAAAAAAAGAGGCTCTTAGTGAAGGAAAAAATTGAATTTAGATATAACATATGCACAGTTTGGTGTAAGACCACCGGTTAGTAAACCTATCCCAGAGTTTCTTATAGAGATGGGTGAAGAGGGGATAAGAAAACTTATCTCAGATCATTATGATGCGATTAAGCAAAGTGACATATATTTTTTATTTCCTCAAGATGATGAGGAGTTTGAAAAAGCGAAAATTCACTCTTCAGATTTTATGATACAAATTTGTGGAGGCCCCGCTTATTTTAATCAAAACAGAGGTGCTCCTCAGATGATAGGCCGTCATGCTCCTTTTGCCATAGATGCAAAAGCAAGAGAAAGATGGTTAGAACTTTATAAACCACTCATCCTAGAGCTTAAAGAAAATGGTGTGACTGAAACATCGCTCTACTCTTTTTGGGGCTATTTAAATATCTTTTCTATTTGGATGATTAACACCAAATAAAACTCTTATACAAAGTAAGCTGTATATAAGCTCCTCCTTTGTATAATTTCGCCCTACAAAGACAAAGTGGGTTCTTAGCTCAGTTGGTTAGAGCCCTCCGCTCATAACGGAGTGGTCATGTGTTCGAGTCACATAGAACCCACCACTTTTACTCTTATAACATCCTTTCAATAGATAATTTTTATCAACAAACAATATTAAGCTCTAAGACAGTAAGTATGTATTATAGTTAATGTATAACTAACTATAAGGATTGTTCTTGCAGATATTAACAGATGAGTTATCAGAATTTACAAAAAATCTTAAAGTTTTATATGTTGAGGATAACAAAGAAGCTCAAATCGCTGTTGGTGAGTTGTTAAGTATTTTTTTTAACAATATAGTAACTGCTATTGATGGTGTGGATGGGCTTGAAAAATTTTCACAGGAGAGTTTTGATCTTGTCATTAGTGACATAAAAATGCCTAGAATGAATGGTATTGAGATGGCAAAATCTATCCGTAAAAGCTCACCTGAGATCGCTATAGTAATGGCAACTGCACATCAAGAAACAGAGTATCTTCTTGAGTGTATTCGTTGTTCTGTAGATGGCTATCTTTTAAAGCCTATAGATATGCCTCAGCTTGAAGAGACTATCTCTAAAGTTGTCAGTAAAATTTATTGTGATAGAGCGGCACAAGATTATGAGAAGCATTTAGAAAAACAGGTAAAAGTAAGAACACAAGAGTTAGAAGAAGCACATAAAGAGCTTGTCAGTATGGTAAATAAAGATTCAATGACAGGCTTGTACAATCGTAGATATTTTAATGAAATCTCTAACACACTATTACAAATCTCTCGACGTGAGGGGACAGCTCTGAGTGCTCTTATGATCGATATAGATAGGTTTAAAGTGGTAAACGACAACTTTGGTCATCTTGTAGGAGACAGGGTACTCAAACAAGTTGCGAATATCATGCTTGAAATGATGAGAGAAAGTGATATTATCGTACGTTTTGGAGGGGAAGAGTTTATCATTTTACTGCCAGGAACAGAACTTGATGGTGCAGGGCTTATAGCCAAAAAGATGAGAGAAGCGATGCAATCAGCAGAAGTGATAACAGATGATAATGAGATTGTGAAATTTACTGTTAGTATTGGTATTGCTGCTTGTGATTGTAAGAATGATGCAAATATAGATGATTTAGTACATCGTATAGATGTAGCTATGTATGATGCAAAACGTAGTGGAAGAAACAAAGTGGTTCTTTACAACAAAGAGATGCTTTAGAAAATGGAAAAACAAAGAGAATTTAAAAATAAACTCAAACTAACTTTCCCTATTCTTGTCTTAGTTTTTCTTTTTTCCATTCTTATCTTTAATCTCATTCATGTAAAATATCTTGAAGAGGAATCTTTGAGTGTTTTGAAAAAAAAGATTGTCTTAGCAACGAAACTTTCTAAAGTTCTTCATGAGGTACAAAAAGAGCGGGGGATGAGTGTTGGTTATCTGAGTAATAGTGACCAAAGCTTTCAAAATGTACTTAATACCCAAAAAAAATATACAAATAATTCTATACTTGAGTTAGAAAAGTATTGTAATGATTTGGATGTACTATCTATAGATTCTCTTAAAAACACACTCAATTTACTTTCAAAAATTCAACAAATCCGATCCTCCGTTTCAAAGATTACAATCTCTCCTGCATCTGCAAGTTTTTACTATACTAAGATTGATGATAAGATACTTGATACTATTTTAGCCATCACAAAAATAGCTCAATCAAGTCCAATTAGTAATGATGCTAACAGCTATCTTAATCTACTTTATTATGAAGAAAATCTAGGATTAGAACGTGCCGTTGGTACGAATATACTCTCAGATAAAAAGATAAATCAAGAAACTATCAATCTTTTTAATGCTTACATCGTAAAACAAAAAGTGTATCAAGATCTTTATCTTAAATATGCATCAAAACATTCAAAAACACTTTATAAAAGTCGTCTAAAAAATGAATCGCTTAAGACCATAGTAGAGATAAGAACTACTATTTTAAGTGCTCAAGAATCATCTATAAATAAGATTCAGGCTTATAAATGGTTTAAACATATGACAATACTTATTGATATATTAAAAGAGATAGATAATCATCTCTCTAGAGATATCCTGCAAAAGATTGAAAATAATTATACTAACAGTAAAAAAAGTCTTGTAAGTTATGCATTTCTTGGTTTTATTATGTCTTCTGTTTTTATCCTAATGATTATAATGATTTTACAACTACAAAAAAATGAGAAAAAATTAAAAAATCTTCTCAATACTTATGTTATTAGCTCCACTACTGACCTTAAAGGTATCATAACAGGAGTAAGTCAAGCTTTCTGTAAAATATCTGGCTATGAAGAGGATGAGCTCATAGGAAAACCTCACAATATGGTTCGCCATCCAGACATCCCAAAAGAACTTTTTAAATCTATGTGGAAAACGATAGAGAGTGGAAATATTTGGCAAGGTGAGATTAAAAATCTTGCTAAAGATAGAGGATACTATTGGGTAACAGCTGTTATATCACCCTTATACGATAATGGGAAAAAGATAGGATACAGTTCTGTTAGACAAGATATCACTGATGGGAAAAGGATAGAAGAGCTCAATAAATCACTTGAGGAAAAGATCTCCATAGAGGTTGCAAAAAGTCGTCAAAAAGATCAACAAATGATTCAGCAATCACGTCTTGCACAAATGGGTGAGATGATTAGTATGATTGCACATCAATGGAGACAACCACTTACTGCCATCAGTGCGACAAGTGCTACGATTCACTATAAGGCAAAAAAAGATCTTATAGACAAAGAGTTTCTTCTTGAAAGAACCAATAGGATATCTGAATACTCTAAACATCTTAGTTCTACTATTGATGATTTTAGAGAGTTTTTTAAACCAGATAAAGAACAAAAAGAGACAACATTTGAAGAACTTTTGCGAAGTGTTTTTGGGATTGTTGAGGCATCTTTAGTACAGCAAAATATCACTCTGCATCAGTCTTTAAGATATACAGATAGTTTTCAATCTTATCCAAATGAACTCAAGCAGGTAATTTTAAACCTTATCAAAAATGCAGAAGATATCTTAATAGAAAAAGATATAAGTGATCCCTATATAAAATTAGAAACATATAAAGACAAAAGCACAATTATATTAGAGATTAGTGATAATGGGGGAGGGGTTGACAGTAGTATTATGGATAAAATTTTTGATCCGTACTTCTCAACAAAACTCAAAAAAGATGGGACAGGACTTGGGCTTTATATGTCTAAGACAATTATTGAAGATCATTGTCAAGGGAAATTATATGTGCATAATTCAGCTGATGGAGCAGTCTTTTCTATCGTTTTATATTTATAATATGACAAATTGCAATATAAATAAAATAGTTCTTCCTCAAAGAGTATAATTGTTTCATAATAATTTAGGATGAAACTATGGCAAAGAAGAAAATACTTTTTGAGTGTCAACATTGTGGACTTACCACTCCAAAATGGATGGGAAAATGTACTAACTGTGGAGCATGGGATAGTTTTATAGAACTTAATGAACACCAACAAGAGGTGGTAAAACAAACCAAGTCTAGCTCTTCGCGTTCTGCAAAAGCTGTCAGTATTAGTGATGTTATAGAGGAAGAAGTTTTTCGCTTTAGCTCTTTAGATGTGGAGCTTGATAATGTTCTAGGTGGTGGAGTAGTACCAGGATCTTTAACACTTATAGGGGGGAGCCCTGGTGTTGGAAAATCTACACTCCTACTTAAAGTTGGCTCTAACATAGCCTCAACAGGAAAAGATGTACTCTATGTAACAGGGGAAGAGTCCACTTCTCAGATTAAACTACGCGCAAATCGTCTGAAATCAAACGATAAGTCTTTATATCTTCTAAGTGAGATTCGACTTGAACAGATTCTCGTAGAGCTTGAGCATCGTAAGTATGATTTTCTCATTATAGATTCTATACAGACAATTTACTCAGAAAATATCACTTCAGCACCAGGAAGTGTGACACAAGTGCGTCAAATTACTTTTGAGTTAATGCGTATAGCAAAAGAGAAAGATATAGCAATCTTTATCATTGGGCATATAACCAAAGAGGGTTCCATAGCAGGCCCCCGTGTTTTAGAGCATATGGTAGATACTGTACTCTATTTTGAGGGGGACAGCTCTCAAGAACTTCGTATACTTCGTGGATTTAAAAACCGTTTTGGTCCTACAAGTGAGATCGGAGTTTTTGAGATGAAAGCAGAAGGACTTATATCGGCTACAGATATAGCTTCGCGTTTTTTCAACCGTAATTCTGAACAGCCAGGCTCTGCATTAACAGTTGTGATGGAGGGGAGTCGTCCTATTATCTTAGAGGTACAAGCTCTAGTTTCAGAGTCACATACTCCAAACTCTAAACGCCAAGCTACTGGTTTTGATAATAATCGTCTCAATATGCTCTTAGCACTTCTAGAGAGAAAACTTGAGATTCCACTCTCAGGCTATGATGTATATATCAACATTACAGGTGGTATCAAGATTACTGAAACAGCTGCAGATTTAGCAATACTTGCAGCTATCATTAGTAGTTTTAGAGATCGTGCTATCTCCAAAGAGACTGTATTTATTGGGGAGGTATCTTTGGTTGGTGATGTAAGAGAGGTTTATGCTCTTGATGTACGTCTTAAAGAAGCAAAAATGCAAAGTATATCTAAGGCACTTGTCGCTAAAAAACCATTAGAGAAGACAACTATTAAGACTTTTGTAGTCGATGAGGTTACAAAACTTTTAGAGTGGTACTAATTTAAGCACTAAAAATCTTTTTTTATCTAAAATAGTTGTATAATTTCAAAACAATGATTACAAAGGTTTAGAATGATAGATGCAGAATTTAGAAGTGAAGAGAGATTTTCAAGGTTAGCCTTAGCTTATGAGGGTAACGAAGAGAAACAATGTGTTTGTGATTGTGTAGAGAAAATTATTGCAAAACATTCAATGAAACCAGAAACATATACTACAAAAGTATCAAATGGAAAAGAAGTTCTCATTATAGAGTATCATGATGATAATTCACGTGAAGCGGGTTCTATTTTTGAAGAGATGATTAAAACTTTAGATGTTAAAGTTTGTAGCTAGTTTAGGCACTGGAGCTTTTAATGAATTTACAAGAATATGCAGAGGGCAATAAGCTCTTTCGCTCTTATTTTAAAAAAAATAAAGAGGCACTTTTAAAATTAGTGACAAGTGGGCAGTCCCCTAAAGCACTTTTTATTGGGTGTTCTGACTCAAGAGTGATACCTGACCTTATGGTACAATCAAATCCAGGTGATCTTTTTGTAATTCGTAATGTTGGGAACTTTGTTCCACCATTTAAACCTGATGAAGATTTTCATTCAACTGCTTCTGGGATAGAGTATGCTGTAGGTGTTTTAAAAGTTGAAGAGATTATTATCTGTGGGCATACTCATTGTGGTGCTTGTAAGGCTCTTTATGAAACTATAGATGACAGCTCTTTAATACATACAAAAAAATGGCTTGAACTTGGAGAGAGTGCAAAAACATCGGCAATACTAAGTCTTGGTGCAAATGCTCCGAAAGAAGATCTGTTACGCTTAACTGAAAAACTTTCAGTGATTAAACAACTAGAAAATATCCTAACATATCCTCCAGTGAAGAAACGTTTTGAAGATGGAACATTAACGATTCATGGATGGTACTATGATATTGAAACAGGCAATATAGAGTACTATAATGCTGATAAGTATGAGTTTTTACCTCTAAAAGAACTTTCAAATGAAGTACTTAGTTAATCTTTATAATAAATTTTGATATACTAACACTAATTATAATTTCAAGGAAGAGATATGGCTGAAGAAGAAAGTACAGAACAAGAAGCTGCACAACCAGAAAAAAAATCATCAAACATGTTAATGATCATTATCATTGTTGTTTTGGTTCTTATTATTGTTATAGGTGCTGTTGTTGGAATACTTTTGATGGGTGGTGATGATGAAGAGGTAGCAGCAGCTCCTCAAGTTAAAGAGCAGCCTGCAAAGAAAACAAGCAGATCAAGTAGTTCTAGTTCAGACTATGGTAGTTCAAGACAATTGAGTGAGATAGGTGTCCTTTATCCACTTGACACTTTTACTGTAAACCTTAAAAGTGATGCAGGTAGACGTTACCTTAAAGTGACGATGTCTTTAGAGCTTGAAGGGGAAGAATTAAGCCTTGAACTTGATGCAAAATCAGCAGTTTTAAGAGATAGAATTATTAGAATTTTAACCTCTAAAACTTTAGAAGAGATCTCTTCTAAAAAGGGTAAGGCTAAAGTAGAAACTCAAATTATGGATACACTAAACTCTATGATCTCAGATGGTCAAATTAAAGGTATCTATTTTACTGAGTTTGTTATTCAGTAGATGATAGGGATTGACCTTATAAAAACTTCTCGAATGGAGCATCTTATAGAGCGCTTTAAAGAGAAGGCACTTTCACGTTTTCTTGATGAAAATGAGATGGCACTTGTAAAAAACTATAAAACAGCTGCTGGCTTTTGGGCTTTGAAAGAAGCTACTTCAAAAGCCCTTGGAACAGGGATAGGGAGTGAATGTAGTTTTTTTGATATTAAGATATCAAAAACATCAAAAGGTGCTCCTGTTATCAACCTTAGTGATACTATAATACAAAAGTATAAGATTATAGATACGAGTGCTTCAATTACACACGATGGTGAGTATGCTATCGCTGTTGTAGCTTTACAACATTCCTAACTCAGCCACCACCAACAAAATCAAGTAGTTCAACTTTATCACCCTCTTGAAGCATATGTTTATGCCAATTATCCTGCTTTACAATATCCATATTTACTGCAGCTGCCATCACTTTTCCAACAAGTGAGAGTTCTTCTAAAAGTTGCCCAAGAGAAAGTTTTTTTTCAAATCTTTTTTCTTGACCATTTACTATAATATTCATTCTATCTCTTTTTTATGATATATATTTTTAATAATTGATGTGATTGTATCAATATTTATTGAATAAACAACTAATAATTGATATACTTTCTTAAGATAAGAAAAAATAAAGTGTGGATAATGATTAACTCTAAAGATATAATTGAATATACAAAAAATTTATCTATCCTCTTTGTTGAGGATGATGATGAATTAAGAATCAATACAGCAGAGATCTTAAAAAACTTCTTTGAGAAGGTAGATACAGCTTGTAATGGTGAAGAGGCGATAGCAATCTATCTTAAAAGCCCTAGTGACATTATTCTTACAGATATACGGATGCCAAAAGTAAACGGTGTAGAGTTAATAAAACATATTTATGATATCAACGATAAACAAGCTGTTATTGTATTATCAGCTCATGATGAATCAAAGTATCTTTTACCATTAATCAATCTTGGTATTGAGCAGTTTATTAAAAAACCTATAGATTTTCAAGAGCTTTTAGGGGCACTTTTAAAAACCTCAAGACAAATAGTAGATGTGGAGTTACATCAAAGAGCACAAGCATCTAAAGTGATATCTTTAGATGATCAATGCTCTTATGATAGAGATAATAAACTTTTAGTTTATAATAATGAGAAGATATATCTTACAAAATATGAGATGCTTTTTATCCATCTTATGAGTACACAGATTGAAAGAGTGTATTCAAATGAAGATATTGTAGAGTATTATATTGAAAATGGTGAAAATATAAGTCTTCAAAATATCAGAAAGCTTGTTTCAAAATTACGGAAAAAGCTTCCTGAAGGTGTTTTAGAGAGTATATATGGAGTGGGATACAGACTTACTCTAAAATATTAATTTTCTTCTTCTATAAAAAGAGCATCAAGTAGGCTATCAACAAACTCATACTTATCAAAAGGTGTGAGATTTTCTGGTTGTTCCCCTGTTCCTACATATAGGATAGGGAGTTCAAGTGCATAAGCTATACTAAAGACACTTCCCCCTTTTGCTGTTCCATCCAGTTTTGTGATGATAATACCATCAATCCCTATCATCTCATTAAAAGCTTTGGCTTGAACGATTGCAGAGTTTCCTTGTGTCCCATCAATGATGAGAATAGTTCTATGTGGTGCACCACTATGTGCTTTATCACAGATACGTTTGATCTTTTTAAGCTCATTCGCAAGGTTTGTTTGTGTATGAAGACGACCAGCGGTATCGATGATAACATGATCATACCCTTTGCTCTTGGCAGAATCTATAGTGTCATAAGCTACAGCTGAACTATCATGTCCTTGCTTAGAAGATATGATAGGAATATCGAGTCTTTGTGACCAAAGTGTGAGTTGCTCTATAGCTGCTGCACGGAAAGTATCACCAGCACCAAGAATAACCTTTTTCCCCTCAGTTTTATACAGATGTGCAAGTTTAGAGATGGTTGTGGTTTTTCCTGCACCATTGACACCTACGATAAGCTCTACAAAAGGAGCTGTATATTCTGGTTCTTTGTATGTAGTGTGTGCTAGTGTTGCTAAAAGTTTTGAGCGAAGAATTTCGCGTGTTATTTTTTCTTGATAAGTTTGTTCTAAAATGATCTCAACAAGAGCATACTCAACATCAGCTTCAAGTAAGATATCTTCAAGTTCATCTTTTGTAAAGGTGATCTTTTTCTTTGGTGCTACAGTCTTAATCGCTGCAACAGTTTTATCAAGAGATTTTTTTATAAATCCAAACATATCTTATTTTCCTAGAGCTTTTTTGATATCACTCTCTATAAATTCTTCCTCAACAGCTCCAACATAGTGATTGACTAGTTTGCCATCTTTATACATAGCTACGATAGGGATAGGAAACCTTTCTCCTAGTTTTAATGAAGAAGCAATTGCATCAACAAAACGACGGTTTTCGCTAGAGTTTACAAGTGTGTACTGTGCATCATGTTGAGCTCTAAAAGCTTGCAATTTTGCATTATCAATGTTGTCTTCAATAGTTACACCAATAACCATTAACTCTTTTGGATATTTTTTTGCAAGGGAACTAAGATGAGTCGCTCCTGCTTGACAAGGGGGACACCATGTTGCAAAGATATCAAAAATAACCACTTTTCCATCAGCACCTTGAAGTTTAAAACCATCGCTCTCTTTATTAACTACATATTGTTTTTTATCGAGTGCAGTGAGTACATACTCATTTGTACTTAACATACTATTGGCACTTTGTGTGCTTTTTTGCTCTTTTTGTTCAGAACAAGCTTGAAAAAAGAGTGTAAATAGCAGTAAAGTTGTTAAAAGTGAAGTTTTCATCATAAGTTTTTGTACCTTTAAATCTTTATTTATGTAAAATAGGATGAAATTATAACCATAAAGATTTAATATGCCTCTTACAAAAGCAAGTTTTAGAAAAATATGTTTGAAAAAGCTTCAAAATAGTTCTCAATATAATTCTTATTACAATTCATATAGAGTAAATAAGAAACTAATAATAGAACTACGAAAGCTTCATAAAAAAGATATACTCTTTTATTATCCACTACCAATGGAGATAAATATACTAAAAGTTCTCACAAAAATGAGACAAAAAGCAAATGTTTATTTGCCATTTATGGAAGGGGAAAGTTTTAAGATGGTACCATTTAGATTACCACTTAAGAAAAAAAAGTTTGGTATTTATGAATCGGGAAATACACATAGAAATATAAATAAAATAGATATAGCCATAGTTCCAACTATAGGTGTTGATGGTAATTTACAAAGAATAGGTTTTGGAAAAGGGATGTATGATCGTTTCTTTGCAAAATTAAAAAAGAAACCGTATACAATTTTTATACAAAAAGAGTTTTGTTACACAAAAGAGTTCATCTGTGATGAGTATGATATACAATGTGATTTACTTTTAACACCAAAAAAAAGTTTAAGAAGTATGGCTAATAAAAAGAGGAAATAAAGATGTTAAATGAGATACTATTAGGTGGTGGTACAGCCATCGTTAGTGGTGTTGTAGGCTTTTTCATCTCTAAAAAGTTAAATGCAGCAAATTTTGATGTTTATGTAGAGCAGGCTCAAGCCAAGGCAAATGCCATAGAAAATGAAGCACAAAATCTACTTGAACGTGCACATTTAAAATCTCGAGAGATAGAGATTGAAGCAACAAAACAGTACGAAAGTGCCAAAGAACGTGCTAAAGTTGATATGCATCAACGTGAAGATGATTTAATTAGAAGAGAGCAAAGTTTTAAACGCTACAAACAAGAGCAAGAACAAAAACTTCAAGAGAAGCAGACTGTATTAAAAGCTCAAATGGTGAATTTAGAAAGAAATGAAAAATCGCTTAAATCACTTCAAGAAAGATATGAGAAAAAGCTTGATGAAGCAGTACATGCTATAGAGCATAGTGCAGGGATGACAAAAGAGGAAGCAAAAGTTATCTTACTTCAAAATGTGGAAGAGAAAGCTCGTGGAGAAGTGGCTCACATAGTAAGACGTTATGAGAATGAAGCAAGAGAGGAAGCACATAGAAAAGCAAACTTTATTTTATCTCAGGCTACGAGTCGTTATGCAGGAGAGTTTGCGAGTGAAAGACTTACAAACTTAGTACACCTAGATAATGATGAGCTTAAGGGGCGAATTATTGGAAAAGAGGGGCGAAATATTAAGGCCCTTGAAACTCTTTTAGGTGTTGATATTATCATTGATGATACTCCAAATGCCATCTTAGTAAGTAGTTTTAATCTTTATAGACGTGCAATTGCAACAAAAACATTGCAACTTCTTATCGAAGATGGTCGTATTCAACCTGCTCGCATAGAGGAGATTTTTGCAAAAGTAAGCAAAGAGTTTGAAGCTGCTATATTAACTGAAGGTGAAGAGCTTATTGCAGATCTTGACATCGGTGTTATGCATCCAGAATTGATGAAACTTATCGGGAAGCTTCGTTATCGTGCTAGTTATGGACAAAATGCACTTGCACATACTTTAGAAGTGGCACATCTTGCTGGTATTATGGCAGCTGAGATGGGAGGGGATCCAATCCTTGCTAAGCGAGCTGGTCTTCTACACGATATAGGAAAAGCACTTACACATGAGCATGATGGAAACCATGTTGATTTAGGTGCTGAAATCTGTAACCGTTATAATGAAAATGAAGTAGTGATAAACGCCATCTATGCTCATCATGGACAACAAGAGATAAATTCTATAGAGTGTGGAGCTGTCTGTGCAGCTGATGCACTCTCAGCAGCTCGTCCAGGAGCACGAAGAGAGGTTCTTGAGAGCTTCTTAAAACGTGTAACTGAGATAGAAGATATAGCTTCTAAACATACCGGTGTAAAACAGGCCTATGCGATTAATGCTGGTCGTGAAGTGAGAGTGATTGTGAATGCGACACTTATTAATGATGATGAGTCAATTTTAATGGCAAGAGAGATTGCTCAAGAGATTGAGGAACAAGTACAGTATCCTGGTGAAATTAAGGTAAATGTTATTCGTGAGAGTAGAGCAGTAGAGTATGCGAAGTAGAGATACTTCACATACAGGTATATAGTTTTATTTTTCTATAGTGATAACAACAGCACCTCTTAAATCACCCATCTTATAGCCCATCGCTTTATCAAGTGGGTATCTTTCATTGATTGCACGTTTCAAGTCGATATTTTTTACTTTTCCATGACATTTTAAACACACTTTTTTCTCTATAACTAAAGGTTTATAGTACTTGTATGTATGTGTATCAACTTTTTCAACAAGATACTTTGGTAAAACAACATTGGAATCTTGTAATGTTTTTAAAGAGTTTAAAATGGCAAGTTCATTTTGAGTTGGTGTGTTAGAAGGGTTTCTATAGTTTGTGCTGATACGTTTTGCTTGAACACCTTTTGGAAGTTTTTTATTGACTCTTTGTGTAAGTGTATATGCTTCTTCAGAACAAAAGCTAAGAGCATCCATTACTCCACCTTTTTTCATATGTTTTTTCATGTTTTTTCCAAGTGTTTGCATAAGTACTTTTGTACTTTTTTGACCTGTCTTTATAACACTTTGTAACTCTTTGTCTTGTTTACTCTGTGGTGCTGCTAAAAGCAAAGATGCACTCACACTTACCAATAACATTGATTGTAATATATTCATAATTTCTCCTATTTGATAATTATCTTGAAAATCTTGATATAACTATAGCAAAACTTAGAATAATTTAATGCTAATTTGACTATAATTGCGTAATTTATTTTACAGAGGGAGCACTTCTATGCCAGAATTGTTTACATTTTTCGGTCTTTTATCACACGATAAGACTTTTATCTATATCACACATATGGTTCTTTCAGCAGGAATCGCACTATTATTAGTGAGATTTGCTATGAGTAACTTACAGTTAGTTCCTAAAGGTACTCAAAACCTTATGGAAGCATACATTGGTGGCGTTTTAAAAATGGGAACAGATGTTATGGGTAAAGAGCCAGCTCGTCGTTACCTTCCTTTAGTTGCTACTATTGGTTTATTTGTTGGTATCGCCAACTTAATCGGTGTTATTCCAGGTTTTGAAGCTCCAACAGCATTTTTAGAGATGCCTTTAACACTTGCACTTGTTGTGTTTGTTTATTATAACTTTGAAGGTATTCGTCGTCAAGGTGTAGTAAAGTATTTCAAACACTTTCTTGGTCCAGTTTGGTGGTTATACTGGTTAATGTTCCCAATTGAGATTGTTTCTCACTTTTCACGTTTAGTATCTCTTTCTTTCCGTTTATTTGGAAATGTAAAAGGTGATGATATGTTCCTTATGGTAATTCTTATGCTTGCTCCTTGGTTATTACCAATGATCCCTTTTGCACTTTTAACTTTCATGGCATTCTTACAAGCTTTCATTTTCATGATGCTTACATATGTTTACCTTGGTGGTGCAGTAGCAACTGAAGATCACTAGGTCTTTCTCTCTTTATGCAAAAAGATATCTATGAGAGAATCATAAGCTTTTTGCTTGGAGCATCATGGGCCATAGTCCTTTTTGGTGCTCTTATAACTTTCAAAACCTTCTTTATCTTAGGCTTAGCACTAGCAATTTCATTGACAATCTTTTTTATTATTGTAGCTTTGTTTTTTATCTTGGCTCTTGATGCCTTTTTAGTCAATAAAAAAAGACTCCAAGAAGCTCAAAAACAAACAAAAATTCTAGAAGAGATTTATAAAGATAAAATTAGCTAAAAATTATAACTTAATGTAAAATAGATATTTTTTATCTTTTCATCTGTCACAGCTCTTTTTTCTTGCATAAACATATCATCAGCATAAGCTACTATGAAACTAATATTTTGAGAATAGCTAGGTTGTAGTGTTACACCTACTGCTGGAAGAATCTGCTCTTTAGATTTTTGAGCATCATATCCTATTTTATACTTTTGTATACACAAATCCCCTTGAGCGAAAAGAGAACTACTTAATAAACAAGCTAATGTGAGTTGAGTTAATGTTTTCATAACTTCCTCCGTTTGAGAAATTTATGATAATTAAGAAAATGTAGTATCCAAATACATTTGGCAGTCTGGCGATCTCATAATGAGACCCATAACTTTCCGTGCTTGCTTCACAACAAGGTTGGCTTTTCTTATATTTATCAATACATTAATTATATCCAAATATAAATAAGATAGCAAATAGTAGATTATTTTGAGTTGACTTTATGAAATATAAATACATAATTTGCTAAAATAGATAATCAATTATTTATTATCTAAGGAAATCTATGTTTGAGGTAGTTATAGGGCTTGAAGTCCATGTTCAACTAAATACAAAAACTAAACTTTTTTGCTCGTGTCCTACGAGTTTTAACCATGTTCAAAATACAAACACATGTCCAACTTGTCTAGCACTTCCAGGTGCACTACCTGTTCTGAACAAAGAGGTTTTACAAAAAGCAGTAATGCTTGGAACTGCTCTTGGTGCTACAGTCAATCGCACATCTTATTTTGACCGTAAGTCATACTTTTATCCAGATTCTCCTACAGCATATCAAATTACACAGTTTTATACACCTGTGATTCAAAACGGTACTTTAGATATCAACTTTGAAGATGGAACCTCAAAAACTATTCGTGTAGGTTTTGCACACATTGAAGCCGATGCCGGAAAGAATATCCACGATGGAGATATCTCTAAAGTAGATTTAAATCGTGCAGGAACACCTCTTTTAGAGATAGTATCACAACCAGATATGAGAAGTGCTGATGAAGCGATACTTTATCTTAAAAAACTTCATTCTATCATCCGTTATTTAGATATAGGTGATGCAAATATGCAAGAGGGATCTTTTCGTGTTGATGTGAATGTTTCTATCCGTCCTAAGGGTGATGAGAAGCTTTATACACGTGTAGAGATTAAAAATATCAACTCATTCAAATTTATCCAAAAAGCGATAGAGGTGGAAGTTACGCGTCAAAGTGAAGCTTGGGAAGATGGGATCTATGATGAAGAGATAGTGCAAGAGACTCGTCTTTTTGATCAAATCAAACAAGAAACACGCTCTATGCGTGGAAAAGAGGAAGCGGCTGATTATAGATACTTCCCTGAACCAGACCTCTTAAAAGCTGTAGTGACAGATGAGATGATGGAAAAATACACTCAGATTCCAGAACTTCCAGATGCTAAAAAAGAGCGTTTTGTAAAAGAGTATGGAATGAATGAATACAATGCGATGGTAATAACATCTGCTGTAGAGTTAGCACATTTCTTTGAAACAATGATGTCCGTAGATGGTGTAACAGCAAAAACAGCAACATCTCTTTTAACAGTAGAGTTACTTGGACGCCTTAAAGGGGAGATGAACATTAATAATTCTCCTGTAGATGCACAAAAACTTGGAGAACTTGCACAACGAGTAGATGACAAAACCATTTCAGGAAAAGCTGCAAAAGAGGTACTTGATCATCTTATGGAAAATGAAGATGCCAGTGTCGATGATACTATTGAAAAACTTGGACTTAAGCAGGTTACGGACACAGGAGCGATTGAGGCTATGTGTGATGAGATTATTGGTGCAAATCCTGAAAAAGTGGAACAATACCAGGGTGGAAAAGAGAAACTCTTTGGCTTCTTTGTAGGGCAGGTTATGAAAGCCTCTAAAGGGAGTGCAAATCCTCAAGTGGTAAATGAAATTCTTAAAGCAAAACTGGGATAGATAGATGCTAAAACGCCTGATCATTGATGCCGCATACAATCTTCAAACATCAAAATCATATCAGGCTAGAAAACAGTTTTTTAGAAATCTTTTAGAGAACAATAGTTATAAGTATAAGAAGTATGTTGATGCTTTTATGATTATGCTTATATTTATGAGTGTGGCTGTTTTAATTAGAGAAGTAAAACATCCTATACACGATTATATGTTTTATTTTAACAGTTATGTTATCTCTATCATTTTTTTTATAGAGTATCTCCTACGTTTTTGGATCCATAGTGATGTCAGTAAGATTATTATTGAGCGTGTTGAGCATGATAGTTTTTTATCACGAGATGTAAAACTCTCTAAGGCATTTAAAAAGATACTTCAGGTGAAACTCTCTTATGTTTTCTCTGTGACTGCAATCATTGACCTTTTGGCAATTATGCCATTTTTTCACGAACTGAGACTTTTAAGACTTTTTATACTTTTTCGTGTTTTTAAACTTTTTCGTTATGCAAATAGTTTTCAAACACTAGCTTCTGTTTTAGCAACGAAAAAATTTGAATTTTTTACCTTAGCTATCTTTGCTTCTATTGTTATATTTGTCTCCTCAGTACTTATTTATGTGATGGAAGCTAATAATTCTTCTTCTCCTATAAATACTCTCTTTGAAGCTGTTTACTGGTCGATTGTAACTATCTCAACTGTTGGCTATGGAGATATGGTCCCCGTGACCTATGAGGGGCGTATAGTCTCATTAGTGGTAATCACATCAGGGATCGCTGTACTTGCTTTTACTACATCTCTTGTTGTTTCTGCTTTTACAGAAAAACTAGATGAGATCAAAGAGATTAAAACGGTGGAGGGTATTGCAAAACTGAAGCAGTTTTATCTTGTCTGTGGTTACGAAGATGTGGCACAAGACGTTGTGAAAAAGTTGGCACATAGAGGCAACGATATCATCATTCTGGATGAAGATGCTTCACGTGTTGAACAAGCAAAAAAAGATGGTTTTAAAGCACTTAACTATGATCCAGGTCAGGTTGAGAGTTATAAAAAATTGCATATCAATATAGATAAGCAACTCAAAGCGATTTTATGTCTTAGAGAAAATGATGTTGAGAATGTTTATGCTGCACTTACCATTCGTTCTTTAAGTAAAGATATATATATACTCTCATTATTGATGGAAAGCTCAAATCGTAATAAGCTAAAATTTGCAGGTATCAATACCATTGTGTACCCTCAAGAGTTGGTTGGACTTATCACAAAAGAGTTGATAGGGCAACCTGTGGCTTTTGAAATTATACATGAGTTAAGAAGTGAGAAATCCAATGTGCATATCGCAGAGATAGCAGTTACTCCAAGGATACTAGAGAGTTTCTCAACAGTTGGAGAGCTTGGGAATCAAGATTTTAGAGTGGTACTCCTTGGTATTCATAAAAAAGAAACCCAAAGATTTTATTTTAACCCTTTAGATGATACTTTTATTGAGAATGGAGATTTTTTACTTGTTATAGGTTATAGAGTGTTTGTTAAAGAGTTTGAAAAGCATCTTCATACAAAGGTAAAATACAATGAAAAATAGTGCACTTATCTTTGGTTTTAATAAATATGCCATAGAAATTATCAAAAATGTAAAAAGTGAATACAATGATGTGAAAATTTACTCTTTAGATGAGGGTGATGTTAACAATACTGAATATGAAATTGAACATTTTGATTTAAGTGATAACTGGAAAGATATTGAGGAGAGTATAGATATAGAAAATTCTATCGTATTTTGTGTATTAGAAGATACAGCAGAGAATATTTTTTTAACTATCTCTCTTCGTGCCTTATATGAAAACCTGGCAATTATAGCCATTGCATCGCATAAAGAAAATGCCAATAAACTTCTTATGGCTGGAGCCAATAAGGTTATACCTCTTGTTGAAACAACAGCAGATATCATAGCAAATATGCTAGAGAGTCCTATCTCTCATGGTGTTTTACATGATATACTTTATGAAAAAAGTGACCTAAAAATTGCCCAAATCAAGATAGATAAAGAGAGCCATTTTAAAGATGAAGAACTCTCTAATATTGATTGGAGTCATTATCATGGTATTATAGTATTATCTGTGATGCATAAAGATATGAGCAGTGAGTTTATATACTCTTCAAAAGCTAAACGTCACATCATCGAAGAAGGTGATGTTTTAGTAGTTGTTGGATATGAAAAAGATATAAAAGATTTTGAAAAAAGTATAGGGAGCCAAAGATATGTCAATTGGAGTAATTGGAGCTGGTAAATGGGGAAGTGCACTGAGTTTTGCCCTCAGTGAAAAAAATGATGTTCTTATAAGTTCAAGAACGCCAAGAGATCTTGTGAATTTTGTTTCAATGCAAGAGATACTCAAATGTGATTATCTAGTTATAACTGTACCTGCCCAACAAGTAGCAGGATGGTTAAAAGAACATTTTATTTTTAATAATCAAAAAATTCTTGTGGCTTCAAAGGGTATTGAAGCTTCAAGTTCCCGTTTTTTAAATGAGATATATGAGGAGTATGTTCCAGATGAAAATATCGCTTTTTTATCGGGTCCCTCTTTTGCAGTAGAGGTGATGGCATCTTTACCTACAGCACTTGTTATCAACTCTAAAAATACAATGCTTGCAGAGGAGTTTGGTGCTCTATTCCCTTCATTTATTAAAACATATACATCGAGGGATGTCGTTGGTGCAGAGATCTCAGGTGCTTACAAAAATGTTATCGCCATTGCAGCAGGTATTTGTGAAGGTTTATCGCTTGGCAATAATGCAGCAGCAGCACTTATATCACGTGGGCTTGTTGAGATGCAGCGTTTTGGTATGGCTTATGGAGCTCAGAGTGAGACATTTTTAGGTCTTGGTGGGGCAGGAGATCTTTTTTTAACTGCATCTTCCACCATGAGTAGAAATTTTCGTGTAGGACTTGGTCTTGCTAAAGGGAAAACTCAAGAGGAGATACTTCAGGAATTGGGCGAGGTTGCTGAGGGTATAGGGACAAGTTATGCTCTTCATACCATAGCAAAAGATAAAGAACTTTACTTACCAATTGCAAGGGAAGTTTACGAGATGCTAGAGGGAAAAGATCCTAAGAAATCTTTACAAGACCTTCTCACACAATAAGGAAAAAATATGCTCAAAAGTAAAGAACAGATACAAAAGATCGCCTTAGGGATTTTTATAGGGTTAGGTATTTTTGGACTTTCACTCCTACTTTTTAATACAACGCAAGCAACACTTTTAGGATTGATCGCCTTTTTAGTAACTTTGTGGACCAATGAGGGCTTACCTCTAGCGGTTGTTTCTTTGCTGCCTATAGTTTTGTTTCCTGCATTTGATGTTCTTGACACAAAAGCAACGGCAGTTAACTTTTCTAATCCAATCATCTTTTTATTTTTAGGAGGGTTTTTACTTGCAATCGCTGTCGAGAAAACAAACTTACATACTTTTATAGCTGATAAGATGTTAGGACTTTTTCCAAATACACCAAGGGCAATGATATTTTCCTTGGCTCTTACATCAGGACTTTTAAGCTCTATACTCTCAAATACAACTACAGCACTCCTTTTGATGTCTATTGCTCTTTTTATTACAGATGATGCACAGTTAAAGATGCGTTTTTCTCTTGCTGTAGCTTATGGGGCAAGTGTAGGTGGAATTTTAACACCCATAGGTACACCTCCAAACCTTATATTGCTTGGTGTGATGCAAGATCATGGAATGGAAGCAATTCCATTTTTTCAATGGATGTGGATGGTCGCACCACTCTCCTTTTTGATGTTTATTGTGGTGAGTTTTGTACTCTCTCTAGGTGTAAAAAATGTACCAATCCACAGAGAAGAAAAAAAAGAGGCTCTAAGTAAAGATCAGAAAAAAGTTTTACTTGTGATGGGTGGACTTATCACCCTTCTTTTACTTAATGCTCCTATGAAGCCATACTGGGGAGGTTTAGGATTAAGTGAACCAGGGATTCTTTTAGGGGCAGGGCTTTTGTTTTTTATGCCACCTTTTAATATCTTAGATTGGATGGAAGATAAGGATAATATACCTTATAGAATTATGTTCTTGTTTGGAGCAGGTTTCTCTATTGCCAAGGCATTTAGCTCAACTGGTTTAGCAGAGGAGGTCGCATCATATCTAATTGTTATGACACAACTTACCCCTATACTTCTTCTTTTAGCTGTAGCAATGCTCATCACTTTTACAACAGAGATAACATCAAACACAGCACTTATCTCTATTATGCTTCCTGTTATCTACTCTGTGGCAGAGCAAACAGGGATTAATACGACACTTTTTATGATGGTAGCAACACTCTGTGCTAGCTATGCCTTTATGTTGCCAATAGCAACACCACCAAACGCCATAGCTATGAGTAGTGGAGTGGTCAATGTCAAAAGTATGATTCGTTATGGGGTGGTGCTCAATTTTATTGGGATTGGTTTAATTGTTCTTATAGCAGAGTTTTTTTGGAAAGGTATACTTTAGTCTTTCTTTTTTTCTTGAGAACGAATATAAAAAGTATAAAAATCTTTTAAGATTAAAAAGAGACAATAAAGCCACAAAATATCAAGAATGATATTTTGCTCTAAACCCGTATTGTAAAGGATTGGGAGTCCAAATATAAAGGGCCATTTAAAGAAGTAAAAAAATAAAATTCCAACACCATATAATTCTTTCATATCTCATGTTATCCTAAACTTATGAAAATTTTGTTAAAATTGCGAAATTTTTTTAAGGTTGGGGACATGATAGTTCATATTGTAATGTTTAAATTTAAAGAGGAAAACCGCGTTTTAAATATCGCAAAGGTGAAAAGTAAACTAGAAAAGCTAGAGAGAAGTATAGATGAACTTAAATCTATGGAAGTTGGAGTTAATTTCAACGAATCAGATCGAGCCTTTGATCTCTCATTATATTCTACTTTTGAGACTGAAGCAGACTTAAAAACATATGCAGTACACGAAGAGCATCTTAAAGTTGTAGAGCTTATTAAATCTGTGACAACAGAGTCAAAAGTTGTTGATTACTTATTAGAGTAGAGGTTTAGATAACTTCTACTCTATTTCTGCCATTGGCTTTTGCTTTATAAAGAGCTTCATCAACTCTTTGAAGCCATTCTTCTACACTAGGGTCATCTTTATAAGAGCTAAGTCCAACACTACAAGTGATATGACCCACTTTCTCAAAATATGCAAGTGCAATATGCTCTCTGAGATTATTTGCAATTTTAAAAGCTACATCTTCAGGTATTCCAATTAAGAGTAGAACAAATTCTTCTCCACCCCAACGTGCAAAAATATCGTTAGAGCGGATATGATCAGAGATGATTTTTGAAAATTGGATAAGAACTTCATCCCCAACTTGATGGCCATAAGTATCATTAACACGTTTGAAAAAATCTAAATCAAACATCAATAATGAAGAGTTATGAGGATGTGTTAACTGCTCTGCAAGGTCTAAAGAGATTGATTCATTAAAGGACTGACGATTATAAAGACCTGTAAGTGGATCATGTCTTGCCATATATTGATCTTTTTGTGATTGTTTAAAGATTTTAGTAATGTTATTGAAAACAATTACAAAAGAGTTTTTCTCATGAGGTACAGGTGTGATCTGAACACTAAAGTAGTGAATGCCATACTTATAATGTCTAAAGCCTATTACTTTTTCTTTGTCATTGATTTTATTGAGTTGCATAATCCACTCTTCATTACTCATATTTTGTGAAGATGTAAAGAGTTCTGTATCATCTATAAAAAGATCTGCCAAGGAGGGATGCTCTTTTGTAAACTCCTCAATCGTCTTGTAATTAAAAAAGGATAAGAAAGTCCTATTTGCTAAAATAGGCTTATATTTTTGTAACATAAGAATAAGGCTGTCATTATTATCTATAACAATTTGCATCTGCTCTTGTTGGACGAGAAGCTCTTGTTCATCTTTAATAAGCTTGTTAATAAGCTTACTCAAAATAAGATAAACACTTATATAGATAACACTTAATGCTAGAAGTGAAAGTAAAATTGTTATGAATGTTTTATGTTGGTTCTCTTCTATATATCTTGTAACATTACTCGCCATAATCACTTGTGCAAAATCTTTTTGAAACCTTGTTTCAATATCATATTGATGGAAAAGGTAGTATTTATTATTGTACTTTACAAGCTTATTTTTATTTGCATATTTATATACAAAAGCTTGGTCAATATTGAGCTTTTCAAAGATATGAGAATTTTCTGCAACAGGGATCCCTAGATCCCTATGCAGACCTGTTTCATGGTTTGTATGTAGATAGAGTGCATATTTGTATCGGCCTGCTTTACTAGCTATTTTAAAGATATTATCAGGTTTTATTCCATACTCAAGATATGCTACAATTTCACCATTTTTTCTAAGGGGATAAACAATACTATAAAAAAAAGTTTTATTTTCAATAACTACATACCCTTTGACAATTTTTTTCTTTTTAAAAGCTTCTTTAAGTACTTCATTTGTCTCTGCATGAAGAAGTTGTTTGGCTTCTTTTAGCTTATGGGCATAGAGAAGTGATGTATCTGTATTGTAGATATGCATATGCATAAGTTTTGGTGTTTCATTTTTAAATTTTGAAAAGATATGATTAAAATTTTCAGAAATTTTTTGTGAATCTTTTTGTGTAATTGCATCCATGAGAGATTGATTGTCTTGTATACCTTGGCTTCGTCCTTTGTAGAGAATCAATTGTTCCTTTTCAAAGTTACGTATCACCTTTGCAAGGATTAATAGCTTCTCTATAGATATGTTGTAAAGGATCTCTTTTCTATCATAATAGTTGTATATGTTGACAACCGCTAAGAGCAGTATAGTCATCGAGATGATTATGGATAAGATCTGTGTTCGTAGCTTTTTATATTTCATTTAAGGGGCCAAACTTTAGAAGTGAGTATCTTCATATCTGTCATAAACCCATTCTGCTACAGCTTGTTTCTCTTTTTCTGTAAGCTTCCCTTTAAGAGATGGCATCACACCAAAATTTTCAATGGCACCAACATTACACATACTAAAGTCTAGATTTGGGTTGCTTATATAATCTTTGACAAAAAGGATAAAGAGATGACGATCAACATCATCTTCCTCATCTGTTGTTTTAATATTCTGCTTAAGTCTTGCAGAGACTTCAACCATAGGAGGAGCTTTGAGTTCACTAAAGTGTTTGAGTGCAAACTCTTTACTCATCATCTCTACATGACAGACCATACAGTTTTTTTTATAAACTTCGTACCCATCCACAGCAAATAAAGCAGACGAGAGAAGCAGTAAACCTAGTAAAGATGATTTCATCATAACTCCCTATATAGATTAAATTATAGCATATAAATAGAGAAAGGCAAGAATTGACGATAAAACAAAATAAAAAGTATACTTAAGTCGTCAAATTAGTTTGAGTTTGAGAAAAAAATATGTAATTAAGGTGCTATTATTTCATAAAATAAAATACTAAAGGATATATTATGAGTGAACCAACTTTAAATAGCATAGGTGATTACAACACTTTAAAAGGTGAAAAAAAGAGAGTTGTATGGGCTGTAGTTATTGCAGGTCTTATTATAGGAGCAGCTTATGTGATTGCAAGTAAAAGTTATGCAGATGTAGATGATGCTATAAAAACTGAACAAAATATAAAAGTATCTCCAATGGGAAAAGTATCAGTCCCATTAAGATAAGATTTTGCTATAATTTTGGCAATTAAAAAGAAGGTAAGAATATGTTAACGATCATGGTAGCTCTTTACACTTTATATGTACTGATAAATATATATACAAGTGTAATGCAAATAGGCTATATTAACCTAGCAAAAAGAAAAAGCCCTATACTCTTAAAAGCATCAGAGTTTTTAAAAGCTGGTAACTATGCTGTGGCAAAAGAGAAACTTAGTATTGTGAACTCTTTTGTTGATTATCTTCTTTTCATTATGTGGATCGGTTTTGGGATTAAATGGCTTCAAGCAAATCTTTTTTTCCAAGATGAGGCATTAATGAATGTGGCTATTGTTATGGGCTTTGTTCTTATCAATGGTCTTATCTCTTTACCTTTTTCTTATTATGAAAAATTTGTTATAGATACAGAATTTGGATTCAATAATTCAAGTGTAACACAATGGGTAAAAGATACTCTAATCTCAACAGTCTTAACTCTGATTTTAGGAAGTGTGATTGTATGGGTGATATATGAAATTATCTCTAATTACACACTTTGGTGGCTATGGAGTTTCCTCTTTATTTTTAGTGTTGTGATCTTAATCAACATGCTTTTTCCAACATTTCGTGCAATGTTTTTTGATAAACTTAGCCCTCTTGAAGATAAAGAGCTTGATGCTGAGATACAAAGACTTATGGATGAAACAGGTTTTGTCAGTAGCGGTGTCTTTATAAGTGATGCTTCAAAACGCGATGCAAGACTCAATGCATACTTCGGTGGTCTTGGTAAAACCAAACGAGTTGTCCTTTTTGACACACTATTAGAAAAATTAACCACCAAAGAACTCCTTGCTGTTTTAGGACATGAACTAGGTCATTTTTCCCATGGTGATATTTACAAAAATATTGCACTTGTTGGAGCGATGCTTTTTGTAATGTTTGGGATCTTTGGAAATCTTCCAGAGAATCTATACTTAGAGTTAGGACTTTCTCAAGAACCTTATGTACTGATGATACTTCTTATGCTTTTTATGCCTGTTCTTGGTTTTATTATGATGCCTATTATGGGGATTGTAAGTCGCCACAATGAGTATGAAGCGGATAAGATGGGAAGTGAATTAGGTGGACCAGCAGGAGCTATAGAACTTGCTAACGCTTTACAAAAACTTGTGACTGAAAACAAAAGTTTTCCATTATCACACCCTATGTATATCTTTTTTCACTATACACATCCACCCGTATTAGAGCGATTAAAAGCACTTGGTGTAGATATTGCAAACATAGATGAAAGTGCCTTAGAGGGAAAATGCGAAGCAAATATATAGTCAAAGAACTGTTACATGATATAACAGAACAACTCTCTCCTTGTATCGAGAGAGCTTCGCGTGAAGCACAACTTTTAGTGATGGCTTATCTTGATAAAGATGAACTCTGGCTTATCACCAACCAAACAACAGAACTAGATAATTTAGAAGAGTTGTTTTCGTGGGTGAAACGCCGTTCACAAAATGAGCCATTAGAGTATATAACCAATAGAGTCAGTTTTTACTCTAAAGAGTTTTATATCCAAAAGGGTGCACTGATCCCTCGTCCTGAAACAGAACTACTTATAGATGAGGTGTTTAAGTATGCTCCAGATAAAAGTGCCAAACTTTCTTTTGTAGAGGTTGGCATCGGGAGTGGTATCATCTCGATTATCTTGGCATTACACTATAAAAATGCCAGTTTTATTGCTGTAGATATTTCAGAAGAAGCCTTAGTTGTAGCACGAAAAAATATCGAAAAATTTGGTCTGCAAGAGAGGATAGAGCTCCGTTTAGGATCTTTACTAGATCCAGTGAGTGAGTCTATAGATTATCTTGTTTCAAACCCTCCATATATTGAAGATGGGGTGGTATTAGAATCAAATCTCTCATACGAACCACAAAATGCTCTTTTTGGTGGAGAAGTGGGTGATGAGATCATTCAAAAGCTTCTTGATGAAGTCTTAAAGCGAAATATTAATTTGTTTACTTGTGAGATGGGTTATGATCAAAAAGATAAAATACATAATTATTTAATAAATAAAAATTATAATAAATTAGAGTTTTACAAAGACTACAGTAACTTTGATAGAGGCTTTACATTAAAGGTAAATCGTTGAAACGTAACATATATTTAGATTTTGGATACTTAGTCATTTTAGCTGCAACATTTGGTGCAGTATTAGTCTTGGGTGCATTAGTTGCACCTGTCATTTTTCATACAGACAAGATAACAGTAGGTTTATTAATAGATCATTACAATGCTGGTATTATCATGGCAGAGATCTTTAGTCGCTTCTCTTACTGGCTTTATTTTGTAGCATTGTATGTTGTATTGTATGAATCTATAAAATACAAAAGTGGACAACGTGATGCTATCTCTTTTGGTGCTGCTGTAACAGTAATCTTTAGCTCTTTGATGTTTAGCGGTGTCTATGCTCCAAAAATTTTAGCAATGCAGTCTTTAGGGGCTGAAGCAACACAAAGTGATACATTTCAAAATGTTCATATCGCTAGTGAGATAGATTTCAAAATCTTAGCTGTTGCACTTGTCGTTTTATTTGTAAGAAGATTGATGCTTCTACGTCTCTCTTAACTCTTATTTAACACTTTTTAGGTACTATTTTCTCAAATCTATAACAGGGCTTTGAGATGGTACTTTTTAAACTTTTTATCCTTCTTTTTTCTTTTATATCATTATATGGATCTTATCCTCAAATTTCACAGGCTGTAAAAGAGAAAAAACTCTACCCGATGGGTCAAAAAATTTATAAAAAACGTTGTCAAAATATAAATTTGTCACAATTTCACTCTTATGATGAGATGCAAGAGAGTATAGTATCTCAAAACTTATGTAAAAAGTTAAATCGAAAATATTTCCAAGCACTCTCTTTATATCTTTGGGATACACAAAGAGTTGTCCAAAAAGCCCCCTTAGAGAAGCATATAGTTGTTCATAAAGAGGATAAATGTCCAGTCTGTGGAATGTTTGTTTACAAGTATCCAAAATGGGCTACAGAGATTAGATATGATGATACAAAGTATGTATTTGATGGTGTAAAAGATATGATGAAGTACTATTTTGAACATCGAGATGGTATTCAAGAGATTTTAGTAAGAGATTACTATACTCAAAAGGTGATAGATGCTACAAAAGCTTACTATGTTATAGGGAGTGATATCTATGGACCTATGGGAAATGAGTTGATTACATTTCATGATGAAAAAAGTGCAAAAACTTTTTATCTGGATCATCGTGGTACAAAAATTCTTCGATTTAATGCAATTACTCAAGAGTTAGTGCATAGTTTATGATGCTTAGAAAAACACAAAGAACTTTTTTCCTTTTTAGCCTACTTCTCTTTGTTTTTTTTACAGAACTACTCTATCTCAAGAGCGATACAGATCTAGAGAAGAGACTTGAACTTAAAAAAGATTTTGTTTCACTGAGTAGCTTGCCAGACCTGGCTATAAACAATGAAGACAGATACCTGCGTCATAGATCAATGTATGGTGTTGGGGAGATATATAGTATAGATGGAGTGTTAAGAGAGTACAATAAAGGCTCTTTTGTGATAGATAGAGGAGATAGAGATGAGTAAAATCAATTTTTATCTTCTTGAGTATGCCTTAGGTTCATTAAAGAGAGAGAAGTATAAATCTCTTTTTATCGTGATTGTACTTAGTATCTTGAGTATGCTTCTAAGTTCTGTCTTTTTCATTACAAACTCTTTAAAGTATGAGCTCAATACAACCCTAGATACTTTGCCACAGATTGTTGTACAAAATACAGAGGCTGGTAGGGTTGTCAACATCGATAAATCGTATGGTGAAAAAATTTTAGAGCTTCAAGGTGTAGAGAATGTGATCTCAAGAGTATGGGGATATTATAAATTTGATAGAGCAGGGGTATACTTCACTCTGGTTGGGGTAGATGAGTTTGAAGAGAACTATACAAAGCTTTTAGAATCTATCAATCAGTCACAAAAACTAGACAGCTCAAATATGATAGTGGGTGAGGGGGTAAAAAAGATTCTTGATCAAAACTATTATAAAGAGTATTTTAACTTCATCAAACCAGATGGCACAATCAAAAAAGTGTATATTGCAGGTACCTTTAACTCAGCTGCAAATCTTGAATCAAACGATATGATAGTGATGCAAAAAGAGCTTGTAAGAGAGATATTTGGGATGCAAGAGGAGATGGCAACTGATCTTGTAGTTAAAGTCAATAACCTTGATGAGGTGTCTACCATTGCTGCAAAGATAAAACTTCTCCTACCTAATGCCAAAGTAACGACACATGATGATATAAAACTGAGTTATGAGCATCTCTTTAACTATAAAAGTGGGCTCTTTTTAGCTCTTTTTGTGATAGCTATCTTTACCTTTTTTATTATTATTTACGACAAAATGAGTGGACTTAGCAGTGAGAGTAAAAGAGAGATAGGGATTTTAAAAGCGATAGGGTGGAAGATAGATGATGTTTTAAAAGAGAAGTTTTATGAGGCTATGGTTATCGCTCTGTTTTCTTACTTTTTAGGAGTAAGTTTAGCAATGTTGTATGTATATATCTTGAATGCACCACTACTCTCAAGTATCTTTTTTGGATACAGTGATCTTAAACCAGCTTTAGATTTAGTCTTTGTATTTGATTTTCAAACACTCTTTTTGGTCTTTTTCTTAAGTGTACCCATCTATGTTGCTGCGACAATTATCCCAGCTTGGAGGGTGAGTGTTTTAGATGCAGATGAGGTGATGAGGTAGCATTTATCTTCCACCAAACTTATCGTGCCACCACTCTTGTGGAGAGTATGTCGTTTTTTTGATATGCTCTTCATCAAAAGAGAACTCATAGTTGTTGCAGTACTCTAAGATAGTCTCATAAGCATCATTAATCTGAGCACTCATCTTCGTCGCTTTTTCAACATCATCTTTATGTTTATCTGGATGCCATTTTTTCATAAGATTTTTGTATTTATTTTTGATCTCTTTAAGTGTGGAAGTTTCACGAAGGCCAAGGAGTGATTTGGCCTTCATTATTTTAGTGAAGTGAGACAAATTTAGTCTTGTTGTTGTCTCATGTAAGCAGGAATATCTAGGTAGTCACTATCAAGATCACCACCTACAACTAAGCGTGGACGAACTTTTGCACGTGGTGCTACCATTGGTGTTTCTGGCTCGTAAGATGTATCGTTTGTTGTATCTGAGAGATCTTTTTCAAAACCAGTTGCTACTATAGTAATCTTGATGTAGTTTTCTGCGATAGAATCATCAGTAGATGTTCCCCAGATAACTTCAGCATCATCGTGAGCAGAATCATGTACCACTTCCATAGCTTCAGCAAGTTCCATCATAGGAAAATCTGGATGCATTTGAAAGTGTACTAAAACACCCATTGCCCCATTAATGCTCATGTTATCAAGAAGTGGAGATTCAATCGCTGCTTTGATAGCTTCATAAGCTGCATTTTCACCTTCATGTTCACCAACACCCATAAGTGCCATACCTTTATGACTCATTACAGTTTGTAGATCGGCGAAGTCAAGGTTAATGTCATTATCTCCACTTGAGAGGATAACACCAGATGTACCGCTAACAGCTTGAGCTAAAACACTATCAACAATTTTAAAACTGTCTTTCATTCCAAGTTTTCTATCGATGATAGAGAGAAGCTTATCATTTGGAATCACAACAATAGAGTCAGATTCTTTTTTAAGTTCCTCTAAACCTTTTTCAGCAAGTTTAAGACGTTTACGACCCTCAAACATAAAAGGTTTTGTAACGATAGAGATAGTCAGTGCTCCAACCTCTTTAGCGATTTGTGCAACAACAGGTGCAGCACCTGTTCCTGTTCCACCACCAAGTCCAGCAGAGATGAAAACAATGTCAGCACCCTCTAGGGCACTTCTGATATCTTCATAATTCTCTAATGCAGAATCTTTCCCAATCTCAGGCTTCATACCAGCACCAAGACCTTTTGTAAGTTTTGCACCGATTTGGATCTTTGATGCAGATGAATTTTCATTTAATACTTGAGCATCAGTGTTAATAAGCATCATCTCAATACCATTTACACCCTCTTTAATCATATGACCGATCATATTACCGCCGCCGCCACCGACACCAACAGCAATAATTCTTGCACCGTTTACACTATTTGCTTCTTCAACTAAAAATGGTTCCATTACTTCACTCCTTTAAAATAACTGGGTCGCCCAGTTCCAAAACTTAGCCAGTCCATTAGCCTCATCATTTTTCTTCTCTTTACTTACTTCTAGTGATACCATTTTTGTTTCCTCTTGCTCGTCTTGAGGTGCAATAGGGATATCAGGAGTTTCATTAAAGTTTATTTTTGCAACTGTGGTTTTTTCTTCATTGGTATGACGTACTCGTTTATTTACATCAATCTCATAAGCTGTATATGGTTTTGATGCATAGAGTACTAAACCTATGGCACTTGAAAACTCTGCACCACGGAGATTGTCAAAAAGACCATCCATCTCCATAGGTTTTGCAAGTCTCACAGGTACAGAACCAAAGGTTGCAACAGCTAAGTCACGAATACCCTCCATCTTAGAGAAACCTCCAGTGAGGATAACACCAGCACCAATCTGATCTTTAAGCCCACTGTTTTCTATAAACTGTGCAAGTATCATCAGTGTCTCTTCTACTCTAGCGAAGATAACATTGTGTACAACTTCTAAAGAAACTTCGTGAGTTGTATTTTCATCACCAATGATAGGAAGTTCAATAAGGTCATTACTCGGAGAGAGTAAAGATCCATAATTGAGTTTTACATTATCTGCAACATTGAGTGGTGTATGAAGTGCCATAGAGAGGTCACTTGTAATGTGGTTAGAACCAACACCAAGAAAATCGTTGTAGCGAATAGAGTTTCCAGAATGGATAGTGATATTACAAGTGTTTCCACCCATATCTATCACAGTTGCACCTAACTCTTTTTCATCTTCATTAAGTGTAGCAATTGATGAAGCATAGCCAGCCAGAACAACATTTTCAACTTCAACACCAGCACCTTGTACAGCTTTTTTAAGATTGTTAAGATTTGATTTTTGTGTTGTAATTATATGAGTTTCCACTTCTAAACGCGATGCATTCATCCCTAGTGGATCTTCTATAAAATCTTGATCGTCTACTTTGAAGTTAAAAGGAAGAGCATGAAGTACTTCATACTCATTTGGGATATTTGCATTATATAAAGAGGTGTGCATTACACGCTCTATCTCTTTAAAGCTAATCTCTTTACTTTGGATATTTACAATACCATTGGAGTTAAGACTTTTTGTATAAGCACCAGAGATTGAAACTATAGCAGAGTTAACCTCAGTACCAGAAACACGTTTTGCATCTTCAACTGCTGTCTTGATGCTACGTGCTGCAAGCTCTATGTTAGTGATGCTCCCTTTTTTGAGACCCTGTGCTTTTGTAGTTCCAGCTCCCGTGATAGCGATGGAGTTATCATCTGCTATTTGAGCTATTATTGCACATATTTTAGTAGAGCCAATATCTATGGCTAAAACAGTTCTACTCAATTTAGAGTCCTTCGATAAATATCTCAGTTTGGTACTTGTTTTGAAGAGTTTTAATCAGCCCTTCATTAAACATTGCACTTTTTAATCTAACAATTGGATTGTTTTGATCATTATTTGAATTGTCTAGCAATTTTTGTTCCAAAATGTTGTATAAAACAATTTTTCCACTATTTAATGCTATATAAGAACGCTTCTTTGTTGAAGTAAAAAGTTTTGATAAAAATTCTTTTGCTTCAAGTTGTGAAAGTTGTGTAATTTTACTTGTATCACTGTTAGTGATGAAGTCTGTTGTAACTCCATTAAAGGTTGCGATAGAATTTTGTGCTAACTCTTGAAGTTTTGTACTTTTCACTTGTGCTATATAATCAGGTAAAAGTTCTACTTTAGCTGCTTCGTATGTTTTTGTTGTTGCAGGATTGATCTTCGTAAGTTCAAAAATATAATATACATTATCTACTAGGATTGGTTTAAGAAAAGGCGCTGTTAAAGAGGCTTTTGATACTTTTTGTAAAACTTCATCATTATATGGATTTTGTGTCGCAGAGAGTGTTGCTTGTGACACTGCTACATCTGATCCAAGCTTCGCTTTTTTAAACGCGATGTAAGTTCTTAAGGCTGTATCTTTTGTTGCTTTGGCATTGAGCTCATTTACTACAGCATCTTTTGCGCTCTCAAGTGGAATGATTTTCCCCTCAGCATCTTTAAAGTGTGTTTTATTGTCTGCATAATATGATGCTATCTTAGCATCATCATAACTCTTTTTAAGAGTCTCTTGTTTTACAACATTCACATTATAACTTACATCTGTAAGGTAGTTATTTTTGTTTTGTTCCCAGAATGGTTGTAATGCACTATCTGATGTATCTATTGTAATATCGTTTTGTGAAAGAACTTTATAGTTGATCTTGTCTGCAATGTTCATGATTGTATCGATAATGTTTTTTTCATTTTGAGAAACTTCAATAGGTAAAAGTTTTAATGTTTTTTCAATGAGAAGAGATTTTTTTAAATCATTTTCATACTCTTTCATTGTTAAGTTGTTACGTGAAAGTACTTGCTTATAAATCTCTTTGTTAAAAACACCATCTTGAAAAAAGAACTCTTGAGTTTTAAGTTCTGCCAAAAGCTCTGCATCACTAATCTCTAAGTCATACTCATTTGCGAGGTTTAAGATAAGCGCTTGTTGTGTAAGCTGTTGGAGAGCTTGACGTTGTAGACCAAATTGTTTTGCTTTTTCTTCATCAAAATTACCTTGAAACATTTGGTTGTACTGTGCATACATACGAGAGTAGCTCTTTTGTAGTTCACCCATAGTGATCTCTACATTGCCAACTTTTGCAACTGCTCCAGCTTTGTCTCCGTAGCTATATTGTCCCCAACCAACAAATCCTGCTCCAACAAATGCGATAGTAGAGATCCAGATAGTAATAATAAGCCACTTTTTGTGTCTTTGCATCCAAGTAATCATAGTAAAAAAAGCCTTCTAATTGATATTTTTGATATTCTATGTAAATTCGCCTTTAAACTTGATAAAGAGGGCTTACAAAGGTATAATTTTATTATGAAAAATAATATAAACAATACTCGTTTACGAGAAAGAGATCTGGATGTTCTGTGGCATCCTTGTACCCAGATGAAAGATCATGAAACTTTACCGCTTATTCCCATACAAAAAGCACATGGTGTTTATCTTGAAGATTTTGATGGAAATAAGTACATAGATGCTATTAGCTCTTGGTGGGTCAATATGTTTGGTCATACCAATGAGTATATAAACTCTAAGATAAAAGAGCAGTTAGATACGCTAGAACATGTGATACTTGCAGGATTTACACATGAGCAGGTTGTACGACTCTCTGAGCGTTTAGTGAAGCTTACTCCTCCAAATTTAGATAAATGTTTTTACTCAGATAATGGCTCTTCTGCTGTAGAAGTCGCCTTAAAGATGAGTTATCATGCCCACTTAAATGATGGCAAAAAAAACAAGTCTATCTTTGTATCTTTGAGTAACTCTTACCATGGTGAGACCATAGGAGCATTAAGTGTTGGGGATGTTGAGTTATATAAAGATACATATGAGCCACTACTTCTAAAAACACTGCAAACACCTGTACCAAAAGATATGAGCATCAAAGCTGCACAAGAAGCTGCTAAAGAGTTTGAAAAATTGTGTCAAAAGAGATCTCAAGAGATTAGT